>Ga0187893_10001894_pt1 | contig 47756 bp, 32 predicted proteins | sample MA1701074metaG_FD_139574 | JGI IMG/M metagenome (GOLD analysis project Ga0187893, IMG submission 139574) | White microbial mat communities from a basaltic lava cave in the Kipuka Kanohina Cave System on the Island of Hawaii, USA - MA170107-4 metaG ... | reverse complement strand
TATGAGCAAAGACTACGAGGTGCTCACGGAAAGCAGCGAGAATATGGTCTATCTCACCATGATCAATCTGATGGTTCATCGACTGAAACCGGGATGAAACCCCTTCTCACACACCCTCTTAGCGAAATCGTTTTGCTCGCGATCCTGATTACGGCTTCCCGCGGGGCGGGGGCTCATCCCTTCTCGGCCTTGGTTCAGCTACTGCCCGACGATCCCCCCGTCGGCTGCGGAAAGGCCCACGCACTGCGCGAGAATTTCAATGCCCAGGCGGCCGTCGAAGAGTGGCAGCGAGAATATAAGTCTCAAGTAGCCGGCGGCCAGCGCGAGGCCATCGAGGACACGGACCTTCTGCACATCGACCTGGAAATCGAAATCGTACCCGGCGGATCGCCCAACATCATCGGCACCAACACCATGACCCTCCGCAGCAACGTCGACGGCCTCTCCGTGTTTACCTTTCGTCTGCGCGACCAATACGCCATTGCCAACCCGACGATCAACGGATCGACGCCGGTGGCCGTGGCCGGTCTCTCGGCGACGACACGGCAGGCGACGCTGGACCGGGCGTACAACCTGGGCGAGGAATTCACGCTGACCATTCCCTATTCCGGCGTCTCGCAGTCCGCGGGGTTCGGGTCGATCGAATTCACTTCCCACGGACCCCAGGGCGACCCGATCGTCGCGTCGTTGAGCGAACCGTATTACGCTTATTCGTGGTGGCCGGCGAAGGACGGGGATTTCGGCCTGCCCGGCGACAACAGCGACAAGTTCTCGGCGGATATTTCGATCCTCTCTCCCGACACCATGATCACCGCGTCCAACGGCGCCCTGATGGGCGTGGACCCGCTTCCGGGCGGGCGGCATCGGTATCGATGGAGCACCACGTATTCGATCGCGACGTATCTCGTGGCCATTTCCTCGACGAACTACAACCAGTGGACGCAGATGTACACACCCCTCGGCGGAGGCGCCATGCCGGTGCTTTTCTACATTTATCCGGAGGTCGACACGCCGTCCAACCGCAACGCCTGGGGGAAAGTGGTGAACATGCTCACCGTTCTGCGCGACTTTTACGGCGAGTATCCGTTCGTCGAGGAAAAGTATGGAATTTACAACTTCCCCTTCGGCGGCGGCATGGAACACCAGACGTTTACCGGACAAGGCTCCACCGCTTTCGGTGAAGGCATCACCGCCCACGAGCTCGGTCACCAATGGTGGGGCGACGCCGTCACCTGCGAAACCTGGAGCGACATCTGGCTGAATGAGGGATTCGCCACCTTTACGGAGTGCCTTTGGGAGGAATACAAAACCGGGATGCAGAATCCATCCGCCTATTTCTCGTGCATGCAAGGCAAGAAACCCAGTGCGGTGAACAACTCCGTCTATGTTCCTCCGGCCGAGACCAACAGCGTCAGCCGCATCTTCAGCTCCACCTATAGCTATCGGAAGGCCTCATGGGTACTGCACATGCTTCGCGGCCTCGTGGGGGACTCCACTTTTTTCGATATTCTGGCTGCCCATCGCGCCGCTCACGAAGGGAGTGCGGCCACGACCGATGAGTTTGCCGCTGTCGCGTCGGATACCTACGGGCAGGACCTGACCTGGTTTTTCTCCCAGTGGGTATACCTGATCGGTGCGCCGGCCTATGCGTATGGGTGGCAGACGATCCACGTCGCCGGACAGGATTATCTCCTCGCTCGAATCCAGCAAACCCATACCGAGTCCACGTCGAATTGGCCGGCAGTGTTCACCATGCCGATCGACCTGGTGGCCACGGTTGGAGGATTTCCGCAAACCGAGACTGTTTGGAACCATGTCCGCACCCAGTGGTTTGTGATTCCGATCGGCGCACCGGCCACGGCGATGCAATTCGATCCGAACCAATGGGTGTTGCGAACCGCCGCAAGCCTCGCGACCTATGTGCCCGGCCCGCCGGCCATCGTCGCCACCAGCCCCGCGCCGGGTGCCGACCTGGACATCGGGATGAACATTGATGAAATCTCCATTTATTTCCATACGAATGTCAACGCCAACGTGAACCTGTTCAGTTTGGTAGGCCAGAATACCGGCGTACGGTCTTTTCAATTGATTTCCGGTTCCAACGTGAATCCGGTCGTGCTGCAGCTCGATCAACCCCTGGTCGCCGACAACTACACTTTGACGGTGAGCTCCGCGGTGACGGCCGCAAACAGCGGAATGTTTCTGGACGGCGAAATCGCCGACCCCGCCGATCCCAGCTCCTTGCCGTCCGGCGACGGCGTACCCGGCGGCAGCGCATTGATTCGGTTCACGATTTCAGGAAGCCTGCTTCCGGGCCCGGCGTCGGTGGTCGCCGCCGGCGGGCGATACTTGCAATTCGATCCCGGTGCCGGAACCGACCCCCTAACCCTGCGAGTTGCGCCGTCCTGTCCGGGCGCGGCAGTTCAATACGTCGCCGCACCTTCGGGTCCAAACAACGTCGCCGGTCTCGTCGCCGATCGCTTCGATGCCGCCTATTTGACACCTGCTCAATGGGGCAACCCCATCCGATTGACCGGAATCGACATCATCCCCAGCACGAACTACGCGGTTCAGGTTGATTTCGGCACGCCCGGCGATCCGCAGCTTCGAGCTCCGGTTAACGAATCCACCTGGGTCTGGGGGAACTGCGACAACGCCGGCATTGTCGAACTTGCCGACCTTTTGTGCGTGCTTTTCTCGTATAGCGGCAATTATTCCTACTGTTCGTTATTCGCCACGGATCTGGGGGGCAACGATCCCGACCAGCTCGTGGACATTACCGACGTGATCGCCATGTTGTCCGCCTACGCCAACGCCTCCTACGCGGGTCCGTCGCCCTGTCCGTAGGCGGCGGGGCCGCCGGGCCGTGACGATCGGCGGGTCATTGAATCCTGCTGTTTCAGCCGCCTGCGATGGCGCCCACGATCAATAACGGCTCCGCTCCGGCGGCGACCGCGTCGGGCAGAGGGGCGTCGTGCGGCTGGTGGGACAGATCCTGCCCGCAGGCGAAGAAGCGAATAAACGGCCGGCGCTGTTTCGTGACGTGGTCGCGGATCGTCCCGCGAAGCATGGGATAGCGGGCTTCGAGGGCGTCGAGGATGGAGTGCAGCGTGACGGGGTCACCCACGACAAGTTCCAGTTCACCCGCGACGCGGGCCAGGGTGCACAGATGGAACGGTAGAACGACGCGGATCATGACGTTCATCATAGAGCCTGGACTACTGCCGATGCCAGGAGGCGGTTGGATTTACGCTGCCCAAAAAGCAATGGCCACGGGCAAAGGGACGAACTGGCGCACGATCCCGTTGGACTTCCGAAGTCATACTGTCGACCAAGCGGCGGGTTCTCCATGCCCGCTCGTGGAATCGGTCATTCGACTGGCCCCTCGCTAGACCAGATGGTCCGCCGCCGCGAGGTTTCCGTTGATGAGGGCATCGTGCGTGATGGTCTCGCCGGGAAGGGCACCGGTGTCGATCCATACGTCGATCAGCTCAATCTGGACGCTGCACCGCCGAGCGATCCAAGTCCGGGCCACGAGGCGAAGGGCGTAATCGAGCTGCTGTTGCAGGCTTTCGACCGAAAAATATGGTTTCGCCGGTTCCGGTCTGTGTGGGGCCGGTGCTCCTTCCAACGAGCCTTGCGTGCTTAGATCCTCATCGATGTCGGGCCCATGAATGCCAAAACCCCCGCCGCGCGGTTGCCAAGGAATCATCGCACCGCCTGCACCTCCACCGACAGCACCGCCGGAAGATCGCGGACGATGGGAGTCCAGTGGTCGCCGCTGTCCGCCGAGGCGTATACCTGTCCGCCGGTCGTTCCGAAGTAGACGCCGCAGGGATCGAGCGTATCCACGGCCATGGCGTCGCGGAGCACGTTCACATAGCAATCGGACTGCGGCAGGCCGTTGGTGAGCGCTGCCCACTCGTTTCCGCCCGTTTTGCTGCGGTATACGCGCAGTTTGCCCTCCGGCGGGTAATGCAGGGAGTCGCTCAGGATCGGGACGACGTAAATGGTTTCCGGTTCGTGGGCGTGAACGTCGATAGGGAAACCAAAATCGGTGGGCAGGTTCCCGCTGACTTCGTGCCACGACTCGCCCGCGTCGTCGCTGCGCATCACGTCCCAATGCTTTTGCATGAAAAGCACGTTCGGGCGCAATGGGTGCATGGCGATTCGGTGAACGCAGTGGCCGACCTCCGCGTTGGGATCGGGCATGAAATCCGATTTCAGCCCGCGGTTGATCGGCCGCCAGACCTTTCCGCCGTCGTCGGTTCGGAACACGCCCGCGGCGGAGATGGCGATGTAAATGCGCCCCGGGTTCTTCGCGTCAAGCAGGATCGAATGAAGCCCCATTCCCCCCGCGCCGGGCTGCCACTTGGGCCCGGACTCGTGGCCGCGGAGACCGGCCAGCTCGTGCCATGTCTTTCCGCCGTCGGTGGTGCGGAACAAGGCCGCGTCTTCCACGCCGGCGTAAACGGTATCGGGGTCGGTCAGCGACGGTTCGAGATGCCAGACGCGTTTGAACTCCCAAGGGTGCTGCGTGCCATCGTAAAACTGGTGAGTGGTGAGAGGTTTGCCGTTGGCAGGGGAAGTGTCGTAGACAAACTTGTTGCTTTCGCCCTTGGGCATTCCGTCGGGTGTCGTGGTCGGTTCGCCCGGTGGTGTGCCGGGTTGCTCCCAGGTTTTTCCGCCGTCGCTGGAGCGCTGAATGATTTGCCCGAACCAGCCGCTGGTTTGCGAGGCGTAGATGCGGTTGGGATCGACCGGCGATCCCTTCATGTGGTAGATCTCCCAACCTGCAAAGTGCGGACCGCTGACCTCCCACCGTTGCCGCTTGGCGTCAGCCGTCAATACGAACGCGCCTTTCTTGGTGCCGACCAGTACTCGTACTTTGCTCATTTCGTTACTCCTTCGAGGCAGGGCAGGGCCCTCACTCAATTTGGTCTTAAACTCCTCGTGCGCGAATCCCATTTCACACGCCCACGGCGGGATTCCCATCCGGCGAGCGGGCGTGCGGGAATCCGCTGCGCCGAGGGGAGGATTCTCCCGGGATTCTCCCTCGCGCTTTCGTAGCATTCTACCGGGTTACGCTCAGCTTCGTCACGCCTCTCGTGCTGGTGATGCGCCCCGAACGGACTCTAGCCATACGTTCCACGACAGGATGCCCAATTCGGGGCGCGGCTCACCGTGGTCAGTTCGTGTTGGCGAGAATGGCTCCTCAGGCGGCTGCGCAGATCGACCAGCTCACCCGGCTAGAGCAGCTCGTCGCCACGATTTCGGCGCGGCAGTTCCATTGTCGGTTCAATCGATACTCCGTCCCATTCGCCCATCGAATGGGGAGTTGCCAATTCCAGCCGGTTTGTTTCCTTGCCCGGGCCTTCCGATTGGGTTCCGAGTCGCGATGGGAAGTGTCAAACGAATGTCACTGAGGGTGCTGGGGCTCGAACCCAGGACCTACGGCTTAAAAGGCCGTTGCTCTACCATTGAGCTACACCCCCAAAACGCGGTCTTCTACTACATTTCTCTGGTACGGTCTATTACCATTCGGCATGGCTGTCCGGCTGCAATGCCGTACCGCCGGGAGTATACCCCATGCCCAAGCGAGGACAAAACCGGCGCAAGCGCGTTCCCAAGCGTTGCTTCCTGGGGGCCCAGGAGTCCGGCCGGCACGTCTCGTTTCGCGACTCGACTACCGGCGCACCGTCGCTTTCTCCGGGCGGCGGAAGACAGGGGTATTGAATCACTCCGCGGCGCTTGGCGAGACAACCGCGTCTTGCTGCGATGAGCAACAGTTCGTCGAGACAAGGGACGGGTCGGGAAACATGCCGCGTCAATTCATTCATGGAAACCAATCCCGGGGCGCCGGGACCATCGGTAAAGCGGGCATGGAAGACCGCGCCAGGCGAGCCTCCAATTCGATGTTGCGCTCTTCCAAGTCCCCGATCCGGCGGTCTTTTTCCTCCAGCATCTGTGCGAGGCGGCAGTCCATTTCTTCCGCGAGAATGTGCAGTCCCTGAATGGCCGCCACGGCTTCGGCTACTGGCCGGCGAACCCGTTCTGCAAAGCGGCGAAGTCGCGGAGGTCGATATCTCCGTCGAAGTCGAAGTCCGAGCACACACATTCCGCCGGGGCGAACGGATTGCCCGGCCCGTCGGCGCAGCCGGAAAACGTGTGAATGTCGTCCCATCCGACGATTCCATCGGAGTCACAATCCCCAACGGGAATCTCGAACCAGAATCCGCCGGTAAGCTCCAAGCCGCCGCCGGCCAGCGCCCCCGCGCCGGACTGGCCGATGCTCCCGGAGAGTTCCATGCTCCCGCCGGTGGAGTGCATGGCCCCGCCGCCGACGTGGGATCGCGTGATCTCGTACGGAGCGGATGCCGAGCTCGTCGACCCGGTGGCGCCGGCCGCAGGGCCGATGAGCCGTGCCGCACCAAGCACCAGGCATGGCCCCGTCAGGATGAGCGCCCGGCTCACTACCGAGTTTGTCGCGGTTGCCATTTTCATCGTTATGACCTTTCGCTATCGGATCCCAGGTAGAGACCTGGCCGATTTCCGCTATCTGACACGGAGACAAATCGCCTGCGTCGTCGTGGCGCTCGTCGTGGACCCGCAGGAACACTCCCAGCCGCTTCCGTCTTCCAGTGGGCGCGACTGATCAATACGGTAGGCAACCGTGTCGGCTCCGGAGGCACAATCACATCCCCCGCCGACCGCGAGATACCCCGCGGGACAACTCGCCGTGCTGGCCCTGCCGAGTTCCTGGTTTCTGACGATCCGATACCCCAGGTCCATCGCTCCGCGGACCCAGACGTCTCCGCTGTTGTGGACACGCATCAGGCTGCGGTCGCCCGTTTTCTGAATATCCAGGCCGCCGCTCGCGCCGTCTCCATCTCCGCCGATGCGGATGCGGGCCACGTCGTTCCACCAACCCAACATCGCGACAGCCCTTGTGTCGTTTGGATTATGGGCAATCACCCCCGCGGGTCCCTCGGCGCGAATGTCGCCGACAGCTTGGATGCCTCCTCGGCACCAAACATCTCCGCTGTCGTGGATGCGCATCAGACTGCGATCTCCAGTTTTCTGGATATCGAGTCCGCCCGTCGAGCCGTTGCCGTCGCCGCCGATACGGATGCGGGCCACGTCGTCGATCCACCCCAGGGCCGCGACGGCGCTTGGGTTGTTGGGATTGTGGCTGACGTCCCCGGATGGTCCGTCGGAGCGAATGTCGCCGGCCACGTGAAGCTTCGCGGCGGGAGCATCCGTGCCGATGCCCACGTTTCCGGATTGGGTGGTGTGAATATCGCCGCCGTTGATTTCCCACGGCCTCGGACCGAGCGTGTACAGGGCATACGGCGCGGCAGTCAGCGGCTGCCGGGGCAGCAGAGCAACGTAGCTGCCCGCGGCATGCCGCCGAGCTTCGATTTGCAGCCACAACGCCCTCCCGTCGAAGGCGCCGGGGAAGTCCAGCTCGACCTGGAACAGGCCGTTGGTCACCGTCACCGTGGGGCCGTTGCCGCCTCCGCCGTCAAAGTACAACGGCCCGGACACGGCCGCACCGTCCGACGCGGCGTCATACAACGTAAACCACACGTCGTACTCGCCGTTGGCTGGAATTCCACCATCCTTGAGTTGGCCCTGATAGGTAAACGCAGTTCCCATCGGGGCCGCGGCCGCGCCGGCGAGGCTCGCGGCAAGAGGCAACAGGCAGCTCCACATGCCTACGTTGCCAACCCATGTCGTTCTTCGAGGGATCATGGCAGTTCCTCCGATTTCGAACGTGAACTTCCGGTGCTTACTCGGGGATCACGCCTTCGCCGTTCTGGTTGGCGGACACCGCCGCTTCGACCGCCTGCCGCGGCACAAAATCGATGCCCATCTCCTCCGGTTGGCCATACAGGGCAGGGTGGGTGTATTTGCCGCGTTCGTGCCGCGGTTTGTCCTGCTCGACCGGTATGCGATGGCTCTCGGCCCACGGATCCCGTCGAATGCCGGTCACCTGCCACGAGACCTCGACGTTCGGCTCGCTGCTGCGCACCGCGAACTCGTTGCCCTCAATCTTGCGGACGACTTTGACCTGGACGAACGTGTCGCCGTCCTCTTCATCCACGACGGTGAGTTGGAAACGGAACTCGCGGTTGAGCGACTCGAACCACTCGGGAAGAGTGACGACCGCGTAGCCCCTGTCGTCGGTGACGACGTTGCCGTTGTAAATATTCATCATGTCCGGGCTTTCCACGAACGAGTGGTAGAGGTACTTGTTCTCCGGATCGAGCGGATGATCAATCCGAAACGAGCCGGCGCTCTTAATCAAATTGTTGCAGCGCAGCGTCCCGTTGAACCTCCCCGTCTCACCCCCGCCGTTGTTGAAGAACGTCGCCGTCGTTTGGGCGCTGTTGTTGACGACGGTCAACCCGACTTGATCACCGGCATTAATCCAAACCTTGGACGACGAAGGCCCAATCGAGCTGACGTTCCCGCCAATTCTGAAATTGCCGTTGAGCACGTCCATTAGCAACTGCCAACCCGCGGTCCTCCCGTAAAAGCCGACGAGGTTGTTGTTGCGCATACCGACGAACGCGCGGTCATCGTGGAGGTCCTCCTGATAGAACCAGATCCCAGCCGTGTTGCCCGTGGTTGCCGGCGTATTTTGCCGGACGCGCATCCGGCCGGCGACGTCAAGAAGCTGCCCCGGCGACGTCGTCCCGATTCCCACGTTCCCGTTGCCCAGGATGCGCATCAAACTGCGGTCGCCGGTGCGCTGAATGTCCAGCCCGTTGGTCGCCCCCGCCCCGTCGCCGCCGATGCGAATGCGGGCGACGTTGTTCAGCCATCCGAGGATCGCAACCGCGGCCGTGTTGGTCGGGTTGCGAGCGTACACACCGGCCGGCCCGTCGGAGTAGATATCGCCGACCACGTGAAGCGGGGCCACCGGGTTGGTTGTCCCGATCCCCACGTTTCCGGCATTGGCTTTGTAGATGTGATTGCCGTTGTCCGCCCAGAACAGGCCTACGCCCAGGCTGTCCGGCAGCCCGCCGTTGGTGTCCCGCGCACCTGAATCGCCGTTTATCCCGGCCTCCCCCGGGACCGATTCGCCACCGCGCGTCGTATCCGCGGGCTTCCTCGCGGGCGTATCCGCAAAGCCTTCGATGGCGCAAGTGGACAGAACCAATAGAACTTTCAATGTCATTTTTCGTGTCGTGTTCATCACAGAACCTCCCAGGGCTGGGCACGCTGCAGTTGTGCCGATCGTGCTTTGGCCCTTCGTGTTTGGTACAATGGGATGCGGCCTTCGGAACGCCCGAGTGCTGCCCCTGCTCAATTCGCCGTTTGGGCGATCGGGCTGTCACCCAAGGCCTGAGAAAAAAATGCGACCATGACCCCGGATTGGACGCCACTGACCCAGACGCTCTACGCGGCCAGCCGCGGTGATCGTCAGGCCGCAGCAGAACTGCTCCCCCTGGTCTACGACGAATTACGAAAGCTGGCCCGTTCCCGGATCGGCCACGTCCCTCCGGGCAACACCCTGCAACCGACGGCGCTCGTACACGAGGCCTACATGCGGCTGGTAGGCGATCAGGATCCCGGATGGGAAGGCCGGGGCCACTTTTTCGCGGCCGCCGCCGAGGCCATGCGGCAGGTTCTGGTCGACCAGGCCCGGCGGAAAAAAAGGTTGAAGCGCGGCGGCGACAAAAAGCGTATTGACGTGGAAGACTTTGAGGTGCCCCTGGCCACACCGGCCGAGGACATCCTGGCCGTGGATGAGGCCATCGAGCGCCTCAAGGCCGACGATCCGCGGAAGGCCCAGATCGTCGTCCTGCGCTTCTTTGCCGGCCTCACACGGGAAGAAACCGCGTCGGCGATGGGGCTTTCCGTGGCCACCATCGATCGGGAATGGCGCTTCATCGTTGCCCGGCTCTATAAGGAACTGGCCGGGTTCAACCTTCAGGATCCGCGGAATGAGTGATTGGCACCGGCGTGTGGAGCTGCTTTACCAGGGCGCGCTGGACGAGCCGCCGGAACGGCGACGTGAGTTCGTGCGCAGCGGTTCCCATGGCGATGACGCCCTCCAGCGCGAAGTGGAGGAGTTGCTTCAATGTTATGAAGCCGCCGTGGGCAACTTTCTCAACGATCCCGCACACCGTCTCAAAGCGATCACCGACGCGGCCGCTGCCCTTCCAGAGCGTATCGCCCGGTACCGAATTCTGGAGAAGATCGGCGAGGGCGGCATGGGCACGGTCTATCGCGCCGAGCAAGACAATCCCCGGCGGGAAGTGGCTCTGAAGGTGGTTCGGCCCGGCATCACCCGGGCCGAGTCGCTGCGCCGCTTTGAGATGGAAGCCGCCATCCTCGGACGGCTCAGGCATCCGGGCATCGCCCAGATCCATGAAGCCGGAATGGAGGACGGCCCCGGCGGCCCGCGCCCATATTTTGCCATGGAGCTCATCGAAGGATCGCCGCTGAAGACCTTTGTCCAGCGACGCCAGCTCGACACGCAAGCCCGTCTCGAATTGTTTGCCCTGGTTTGCGACGCCGTTCACTACGCGCATCAGAAGGGCGTGATTCACCGTGACCTCAAGCCGGCAAACATTCTCGTGGTCGAAGGCGACGCTGAACACGCCGACTCGGTTCGCGGCTCACATCGTGGCTTCGGGCCTCCGCCTGTCCTAAACGCGAAGCGTCAAGGGTTCCTTCGTGCCTTTCCCAAGATCCTCGACTTCGGAATCGCCCGGGTCACCGATTCCGACCTCCAGGCCACCACCATGCACACGCACGCCGGGCAGGTCGTCGGCACGCTACCCTACATGAGCCCGGAGCAGGTGGGCGGCGACATCGGCGACGTGGACACGCGATCCGACGTCTACGCTCTGGGTGTGATCCTCTACGAGTTATTGTCCGGCCGCGTTCCCTTCGACGTGGCCGACAAGTCGATCGCCTCCGCGGCCCGCACCATCAGCGAAGTGGAACCGGTTCCTCTCAGTACCATCGACCGTGCCCTTCGTGGCGATTTGAACACCATCGTTCTGACATGCCTTGAGAAGCAACCCCAGAGGCGATACCCGTCGGCCTCCGATCTCGCCGCGGACCTCCGCCGTTTTCTCGAGCAACGCCCCATCTCCGCTCGCCCCGCCTCGACGATGTACCAGCTCCGCAAGTTCGCCCGCCGCAACAAGGGAACAGTGATCGGCCTCGCGGCCGCCGTCGTTATCCTGGTGGGCGGGCTGATCGGCACGAGCTACGGATTGGCCCAGGCCGTGCGTGCGCGGACGGTCGCCGAGAAAAGTGAACAAGCCGCGATCGCAGCCCGCAACGATGCCCAGGCGGTGACGGAATTCCTGGCTCAAATGCTCCGCGACGTGAGTCCCCAATCAAGGCAAGACAACGCAACCGTGCAGGACGTTCTGGATCGAGCCGCCACGACGCTTGGCCAGCAGTTCCTAGGCCGTCCGTACGTCGAGGCCGAGGTACGCTACGCGCTGGGTTGGAGTTACGCATCGCAGGGGCTCCTCGACCAGGCCCGGACTCACCTGGCGGAGGCCGCGGCGCTATATCATCGCGCGAAGGGCGAACGGGCCCCCGAAACCCTAAAGGCCCTCACCTCCCTGGCCATCGTCCTCAGCGAAAAAGGTGAGCACAACAAGAGCGAAGCCCAGACGAAAGCGAATCTGGAAGTACAGCGCCGCGTCCTTGGCGAAGAAGACGGCCGGACTCTGCTCACCATGGTCGCGCTCGCGCGAGCGCTCATGGACCAGGGTCGCTACGCAGAAGCCGAGCCGTTGTTGCGTAAGGCGGGGCAGGCCCAGTGCCGGCAGCGGGGCGACGAGCACATCGAAACTCTCGAAACGATGAATGTTCTGGGCTTGGCTCTCTATTTTCAAGGGCGCTATGCCGAGGCCGAGAAATTACATCGGCAAACGCTGGAGATCCGGCAGCGCGTGTTCGGAGAAGAGCACTCGACCACGCGCAGCTCCAGGCACAACTTAGCCAATGCGGTGAATGCGCAAGGCCGCTTCGCCGAGGCGGAGGAACTTCATCGTCGAAACCTTGCTGAAAACCGCCGGCTCTTGGGCGACGAACATCGCCGGACGCTGGTCTCCCTGGATGATCTTGCCAGGAACCTCTGCGACCAATACCGCTTCGCCGAGGCCGAGGCGATGTCGCGTCAAGCTCTCGAGGGCCTGCGCCGCACTTTCGGCAAAAACCATCCCGATACCCTAGAGGCGATGCAAAACCTGGCCATCGCCGTTCAACATCAAGGTCGGTTTTCCGAGGCGGAAGGACTTCATCAAGCGGCCTTCGAGGAATATCGCCGCCTCTGGGGAGTAGAGCATCCGGTCACGTTGATCGCCATGGTCAACCTGGGCTGGGTGTATGCCGACGGCGGTCCGATCAACAAGGCCGAACCGCTCTTGCGCGAGGCGTTGGAGGCAAACAATCGTCTCTTGGGACCCGACCATCCCGCGACGATCAAGAGCATGGACGCTTGGGGAGCCTTGCTGGCAAAGCTGGATCGTGTCGTCGAGGCGGAGTCCAGCATCAAAGATACGATCGAGCGAAGTGAGAGGGTGCTTGGGCCGGAGCACCCGCAGACACGCCGCGCCCGCGAACGGCTTGCGAACCTATACGTGTTGAAGAAGCGTCTGAACGAAACAGAGCCGCGACCGTAAGGAGCCGGCCTTCTTGCTCCAAGCCGTCATTTTGTTAGAACGGCTGACGCACACAGACCCGCACAGGACTAACGGTTGCATTCCCCTTCCCGGGGGTCGCGGCGCGATACCGCCCCGCGAGGGGCGAAGGATCGTGGCCACGGGTGAAGTCCCGGCGCGCCGGGAAAACCCGTGGGAAAGGACGGCGAAAACATCATTCCGCCCCGCGAGGGGCGGAGGTATCGGCCGGTTGCCTTTCCGGCTGCTTCAACCTCTGCGAAACGGCACCTGTTTACCTTATTGTCTCGAGGGCTCTTGGGGATCCTCAGGGTGGGCAGGAGCAGGGGTCGAGGCCGGCGTAGGCGTCGAGGACGGCGAGGACGTCGCTGATGTCGATGAAGGGCGGCTGGTTGCCGTGGCAAGGGTCGTTTCCGTCGGTGATGTCGCCATTGGGGCAGGCGGCGACGTCGGAGTAGCCGGCCAGGAGACAGATGACGTCGCCGATTTCGGGGATCCCCGTGCAATCGGAGTTGCCGTATTCGTTGGGCGAGTTGACGCACTCATTGTTCACGCAGCGGTCGCAGGTGCAGACGTTCTGGTCTGCACAGTCCACATCGGTCTGGCAGGGGATGGGTACGCCGGCCGCGGCCCCCGGCCAGAATCCGCCTTGAAGTTTATACCCGCCGCTTCCGGTGAGCGTGCCCGCGTCGGATTGCCCGATCGTGCCGCCGAGCCTGTAGTCGCCGCCGGTGGCCATGGTCACACCGCCCGAGTCGATGGTGCTCCAGGACAGATCGTACCCGCCGCCGGTCTGCGCGAGCGTACTCGTTGCGGCAGCCATGCTGATTAGAGCCGCGACCATAAGGGAGCGGCCGGCATTGCCGATTGCCAAATGCCGATTGAATTCGCTTCGTGGCTTCGTGGCTCCCCCGGCGCGCCGGGGCTTCTCCCGGCGCGCCGGGACAGCCTCAGCGTGGCTTCGTCGCTTCGTTGCTAGCATTCCCTTCGTGCCTTCGTGCCTGAGTGCCTTCGTGCCTTGATTCCTGTTCATTCGCTTTCTCCGTTCTTGGAGGCTTCCCGATTCACCAACATCGCCTCGATTTTTGCAAGCCGGGCTTCGAGGCTTTCGATCCGCGCATCCTTACCCGCCTCGCGCGCGCGCAAGTCGGCGATTTCGCAGTCCTTTTCCTGCACGAGCTGGTGCAGCCCCTGAATGGCCGCCAGGGCCACGCCGTCGGCGTCGATGGTGCCGATGTAGCGGTCATCCGCTCCGGTCCCGAAGGCCGCGTAGAAATCCTGGGCCACGGGGCCGATGTGCCGGACCTGTTCGGGTTCGCCTTTGTATTGCCAGCGGGTGACTGGCAATTCGGCTACTTTTTCAAGTACTTCCTGCTTGTCGAGGTACTCGAAGCTCCGCTTGGAGTTGCGATCCGAGCCATTGGTCCACACTCCGCCGGGCGTCACGTGCGCCCCGTTCCCATTGGTCGTGTTTCCAACAGTGCCCACGTGCAGCGGCTGGCTGGGATTGGGGTTCCGAATTCCGACGTCGCCTGCGGACGGATTGAGGACCAGGTCGAGTCCGGCCGAGATGAAGAGCCGAGCGCCCGACGCCGCGAGGTCCAATTCACCTCCGTCCGTTCGAAGCAATAGATTTTTGCCCGGATTGCCCGGGGATTCTAACAACATGCGGTTGCCCCGTACGTGCAGCCGCTCCGTCGGCGTGGCCAGCCCGATCCCGACGTTCCCGGTGGTCACGAGGTTTTCATTGTCAAAGCTGATGATCCCGCTGCTGGCGGTAATCGTGTCGTTGAACGGGTTGATGAAAATGGTGTTGCCAATTTGCATCGTCCCACTGGCCTTGATATTGCCGACGACGTCCAGTTTTTCAGTTGGCGTGGTGGTCCCTACGCCCAGAGCGCCCGGGCCCATGAATCGCCAACCGTAAGGATCGGTGAACCACATTCCCGGCGCGGACGGGTCGATGGCAATTATGCTGTCGTCGGTGGGGCCGAACAGGAGCCGGGTGGGTCCCGGCGGGGCTGTAGACGGTCGGGCCACCCGCAATCCCCCGCTGGTTTCGACCTTCACGACGGGGTCGTTCTCACAGGGGTCAATGTTGATGCAAACCGGCGGGCCGGCTTCGCTATCAAAGCACGTCCCAATGACGACTAGAGGGTCCGTGGGATGACATTCGCCTTCCGCCGCGGTGCAGCGTGCCTGTCCGGAACTGCAATCGCGCCCGCCGTTTTCGCACACGCACTGCGGGTCCGGGTTTCGCACGCGCAAGCCACCGCCGCTCACTACGTTCATGCTGCTGTTTTCGGAGCAGGGGTTGACATCGATGCAATGCTGCGTGCCGAACTCGCTTTCCCAGCAGATCTGCGTGGGGCCCAGGCCGGTGGGAACGCAGTCGCCCTCCAGCGGACCGCAGGCCGGCTGTCCGGGACTGCAATCGTCGCCGCTGATCTCGCAAACGCAGTTCATCGTAGAGACGGTCTCGATAGTGAAGGTCTGCACGGCGCTGCTGGCCTGCTCGGCGAAAACGGCATGCGGCGCCGGAGTCAATTCGACTCGCGGCGAAAGCAGCACGAAGTCGGCGTCGCCGGTGCATTTGGCCTCGATCTCCAACCATCGGGCCGTGCCGTCGATAGAACCGGCGCCGAAGTCGATGAGCGTCGAAAAGACGCCCGCATTGACATCCACCAGCATCACGGTTTGCGGCGAACTGCCCTGTTGGTTTCCGCCTGCCACCGCATCCCACAAACCAAAGCGGAAGTCGCAGGCGTCATCCACGGGTGTGCCCGCAGTTTTTTTCAGATGGCCCTGAAAGGTAAAAGCGGTCCCGATCTCTGCGGCCCCTATGGAATTGCTGAACAGCACGCCTCCCGCGCCGAAAACGGCGCAGTAGAAGAACCTTGTTCGCATGATTGACTCTCCGAGCCGATCAGCACTATCCCCAAGCATGGCCTTTCTCCTTAGAAATGAGACCCGACTACTGCAACGCCTAGGCGGCGATTCCGACTAGCGCGGTCTTCCTATTCTGGTAAACCGTATTCGGGGGCGGAAGGCAACGCGCGAAACGGAGAAATTCTTTGGAGGGCGAGAAACTGAGGCGGTCATACGGGGGTATGGCTATCGGCCCGCAGGTCGCGGCTCGGCACGGCGGATCATGTCCGCACAGGCGCCAAGATCGACCAGTTGCACGGCCCGCTCGGCGCCAATGGCGAGGAACCGGTCGTCGGCAGAGGCGGACAGGCTGTACACCGCCCCCCAATGGCTGGGAATTGTTGAAAGTTCATCTCCGGACTTCACGTCCCATAATCGAGCGGTAGCGTCATTTCCGCCGGAGACGAGCACCTGACCTTGGTCCAGGAAAGCGACCGCGTTAACCCAATGCGCGTGGGCGACCTGGATCACGATCGAAGGCTTGGCGGCGGCAGGAGGCCCGATTCGCAGGCAGAGATCGGCGCTGCCAGTGGCCATGAGTTTACCGTCAGGGGAAAAAGCGACGGCGTTGACCCACTCCAGATGGCGCCACTCGTTCTGCGGGTTGGGATTGCCAACTTGCCAGAGAACCGCTCGCCAGTCCGTTCCGCCGCTCAGAAGCTGTTTCCCGTCAGGGGCGGCGGCAATGGCGAGGACGGGCCCCCCATGCGCCGGCCAACCCTGCTCGAGCGAGCCGTCGATGGCGCTCCGGATTTCAATCCGCCCGCTGACGTCGCCTGTGGCAATCCGCGAGCCGTCCGGGAAGAACGTAAGCGAACGCACGCCGGCGCGCCCTTGGCCCCACCGAAGCGCTTCTTGCCGCTCGGCGACATCCCATACGGTCACGCCGCCGTCGTCATCCGCCGCAGCGAGCTTCCGTCCGGAAGCGTCGAAGGCAAGGACGCTCCATCGTGCCTCTTGCGTGGCGAGACTTTCTGTCCGGTACGGCGAGATCGTGTGCATGAGCGAAGTCGTCGCCGTCCCAGGACTGGTTGCATCGGTCCAGGCTAGCAGCCCGGCAGCACTCGAAACCGACACGGACGTGCGCCCGCAAGCCGGCGACAACGGCCGGTGCATGACGATGGGATGTTGACTCACGTCCCACACGCGGATTCCGCCGACGGCTGCGGCGGCCAGGCGGCGAGTGCCCGGCTGAAATGTCAGGGCATAAACGGCCGTACTTTGGGCGCGAAGTTCACCGCTCTGCTCACCCGTCACCGTCCAGAGCCGAACAACAGCGTCCCAACCTGCGGCAGCGAGAAGCTCGCCGTCATCCGAAAACTCGATGCTGGGAGTCCAGCAGACGTGCGGGGCGGGGGCGGCGTCCCAAAGGGACGTGGGCCTTGGTTCCTGCAATCCCGCAGAGCCCACCCATCGTCGCTTACCGGAAGTCGTGTCGATGAGCCAAATGTCGCCGCCGCTCCCCACCGCGAGTTGCCGCCCGTCGCGGTTGAAACGCAAGGCCGACACGGGGCCTGAATCCTGTGGACGGAGAAAGCGATTGACGGTGCCGCTCTCGACCTCCACCACGGCGATTGCTCCCTCCGATGTCGCCATGGCCAGCCGCATCGGCGTCGATTCGGAAAGGTCGGCGATCACAATCGCTCGCATGGGCGGCTCGGTCCATACGTTACGCGGAGACCTGTCAGTCTGGTAATCCCATCGTTTGAGAACGCCGTCCTGGCCGAGCAGTAGAATGCTGTTGCGTTCCGGCGGAAATCGAACCAGCACATTGCCGCTGAGTAGATCGGGGAATTCGTGGAGAAGATCGCCGGTTGCGGTTTGCCAGAGCTTGACGCGCTGATCGCTGCCGCTGCTGGCGACTATGGCGCCATCCGTTGAGAAACCAAGCCATTGCACCTGGCCTGAATGAGCCTCGGCGGACCAAAGAGCGGATTCACTGTCGCGGGTCGCCCATACTTCAAGTGTGCCCTTGAGATTGCCGAAGGCGAGACTCTTTCCATCAGAGGAATAGTCCAGGCTGGTCACCCAGCCCGCCTTGGATATGCGGCCCGCGAGAGGGTTTTGAACAAAGAAACTCAGCAGCGACCAATAGGCCTGTGGGTCGGGCGTCTGGCGATAGGCCGAGCGGAGCACGTTTTCGGCCAGCATATCATGACCGGAGGCCAGATGGGCAAGCCCGCGTCGCAATGTGCTGACGTGCAACTGCTGCCGGAGTTGGGCCCGCTCGGAGCGGACCTGCAAATAGAAAGCTAGGATCACCAGCGCGGCGACGACGATGAGTACAAACCCGGCGGCGACGGCCTGGACTTGCCTGCGATGTCGGGCATAGGCTTTCCTTAACAAATAGAAACGCGTGGTTCGATTAGCCTCGACCGGCTCGTTGCGCAAATAGCAGCGAACGTCTTCACCCAATTGCGCGGCGGTTTGATATCGAGCGTCTTTGGGCTTCTCCAGCGCTTTCAAGACCACGGCATCGAGGTCGGCGCCGATCTCACGGCAAAACTGGGACGGTCGGCACGGATCGGTGTGACCAATGTGGTGCAGCACGGCGACCAGGGGTCCGGTCGTGTCATAGGGAAGCTGCCCGGTCAGCATTTCGAACAGGATGACGCCCAGTGCATACAGGTCGCTGCGTGTGTCCAAGTCCCGGTGAGAGCCGGCCGCCTGCTCCGGCGAAAGATAAGCAAGCGTGCCCAGGAGCTGTCCTTCCTGGGTGACGCGCAGCGCATCCTTGTTCTCGTAGTCGCGGGCGAACTGCGCCAACCCGAAGTCAAGAACCTGCGCGTGGCTCTCGCGGGTAACCAGTATGTTCGAAGGCTTCAAATCCCGATGAATGACCCCGCGCTGATGGGCGAACTGAACGGCATCGACGATCTCAAGAAACAAATCGAGCTTGGCGCGAAGCCCCAGGCTTTCCCGCGCAAGGTAATCTTGCAGGGGTTCGCCGTCCACGAAATCCATGGCAAAGTAAAGCTGGTTGGCCCACTCGCCGGCTTCCAGGACGCGCACGATTCCCGGATGGTCCAGCCCCGCCGCGAGCTCGATCTCGCGCTCGAACCGCCGCCGCGCCGCCGATGAAGCCGCTGCGCCGCTGGCCAGAAACTTGAGCGCGACGATCCGATGGGTGTGTTGCTGGGTCGCCCGAAAAACCACTCCCATCCCACCGCGTCCGATCTCCTGAAGCGACAGATAACCGCGCGGCCCACCGCCGTCGATGACAGGCACTGAGCTCCACGGGGGCGAAGCCTCGTCTCCCGCCCTTTCCACGCCCCGGCCTGCGGGTGCGGGCGCGGCGCCCAGTTCAAACACGCGTCGAACGAATGGAACGGCACGGATCAGTTCGCGCAGCTCGCCGGCCAAATCGGGGTACCGCCGGCACCACTCCTCAATGTCAATGCAAGCTCCGCGCTCCAGATCATAGAGATAAGCATCGATCGCTTCGCCCAGGCGCCGGTCGCGCTCCTCATCGGATTCGCCGTAGGGTTCCTGCACGATGAATGTCTCGAACGAGCGGGCACGATCGTGCCGCCTGACGAGCAACCCGCATTCCGCTGCGGCGCCCGACGACGTCGGTTCCGAGGGGCGATCGGCATCGAACCAGGCCGCGCGATGGGACAGTCTTGCAGGACACGATGACCCGTTCCCGGATAGAATACGGCCGCTATGCCCCGCGAGCAATCGTCCGTGGATGTCTGGCTGGCCCGCGCCGCTGCCGGAGATTCCTTCGCCATCCAGAAGCTCCTCCTGCTTCACCACCGCAGATTGCAGGCCATGGCGGAGCGGCGGCTCGCGGGCCCTCTTCAGCCGAAAGTCCAGGCCGACGACCTGCTCCAGGAGGTGTACGCCGACGTCTTCCGGCGGATCGGCGAGTTCCGCGGCCGCGGGCCGGACTCCTTCCTCCATTGGTTGGAACGAATCCTGGCCTCCAAGATCGTGGACGCGCAGCGCTACTTTCATGCCGCGGCGCGCGACGTGACCAGGGAGAGGGCCGCCGTCCATTCGCCGTCATCCTACGAATCCTTGGCCGCCAAAGCGGCGGTCGATTCCCTGACGCCAAGTCGCATCCTTTCTCGTCTGGAAGCCCAGTCGCTTCTGATGGCCGCCTTGGCGGGTCTGCCGCCGGATTACCGCGGCGTATTGGAGCTGCGCTACATGAAGAGCTTGCCGCTGGCCAAGGTCGCGGCGCTGATCGGGCGGACTCCGGCCGCGACGCAAATGCTGGCCGCCCGAGCCCTGCGTCGACTCCGCGCGGCGGTCTCACAGTTGAGCGGAGCGTGACGATTCAACTGCCCTCAAGGCAAGGGTTGCACGTATCTGCTCGGCAAGGTCGATCTTTGTGCACCGCAGTCCGCGTCCTCGTCGCACAAGATCATGGGATTGAGGGCACATTTCCCGTCCGTGCTGGTAAACGGTCCGCCGCCGCCGCCGATCTTGGCCTTCAACGCCGCCAGGCGGGCCATCAATCTCTTTTCGTCGTTCTCGAGTTCATCAGAAGCGCCTCGATCCGCGCCTCCAACTCGATGTTGCGCTCTTCCAAGTCCCCGATCCGGCGGTCATTTTCCTCCAGCATCTGTACGAGGCGGCAGTCCTTTTCCTGCACGAGCTGGTGCAGCCCCTGAATGGCTGCCAGGGCCACGCCGTCGGCGTCGATGGTGGCGATGAAACGCTCATTTTCTCCGACGCCAAATGCCGCGTGGAAATCCTGGGCCATCGGCCCCACGTGACGGATCGACGGATCCTGCGACTCGTAGTTCCAGGTAGAAATCGGGACGCCCGCGAGATGTTCGAGGATACTGAGCGGCTCCACCCGCTTGACGTTTCGTTTCACGGCCCGGTCACTGACCGAAGACCAGGACCCGGCGCCGGCGGGCACGGCTACTCCCGTGGTATAGGCGGTGTTTGTGTAGAAGACAGCGCCGCCTGTGGTCCGAGCGGTAAACTCATTTGGCGCAGACGAAGCGATGTCGGAATTGGTCGAATCGCCCCAGACGAAGGCTCCGGCGTGATTCGCCTGGGCTCGGAGCCCCGCGGCGAAGCTGGTGGAACCGGCTGCGGTATTCTGGGCTCCGCCGGGCACGGCCGAATAGGCCCCGTTGGCCGTGTTGTTGATCCCGCCGCCGATCATGGAAAAAGCGCCACTGGCGACGTTGACTACGCCGCCGCCCACGGTGGCGAAGGCTCGCTCCTCGGTGGTCCCAGCGTTGTCGCCCGCCTGGTTACCAAAACCGCCGCCTACGGTCTCAAAGCTGTCGGTGACACGATTGGGCACTCCCCCGTTACCCCCGCCACTGATCGTCGCCCCCACCGCTGCGGCGGTCACGGCGTTGCCGCTGAATCCGCCGATGATGTTGGGGATGGCGCCGTTCTGTTGGGTATACAGCCCGGGAAGGGCCAGGGCGTGCGGCGCGGGCTTGAGCTCCTGCCGCGGTGCAAGGGTCTTTGCCATCGCGTCGCCGGGACATTGCACGGCCACCTCTAACCAGCGGGCCGTGCCGTCGATGCCCGCCGGACCGAAGTCGAGGCTCACCGTGAATAGACCGTCGGTGACGGCGACGCCGCCAAGCGACTGTGGCGAGTTACCCTTCGGATCACCCATCGTGGCCGCATCCCAAAGTCCGAACGTGAAGTCACAGTGCGGCGGCATCGAAGTGACTGGCGTACCGTTTTTGACCAGCCGCCCTTGATAAAAGAACGCGGTGCCAATGTCGACCGCGCGCGCCGGCGAGGCGAAAACGACCCCAGCGCATACGGCCACGACCGATCGAGTGATTCTCGAACGCATGTTGAACCTCCTGCGACGTAAAGATGGGAAGTTTAGTCGAGCGCAACGTGCCCCCGGCCCCTCCAACCTGTGAGCACCACTCTATACTAACACGGCCCGGAAAATCAACCCCGATCTTGGCCTCCAACGCCGCCAGGCGCGCTTCCATTTCCCGTCCCACCGTGTTTCTGTGGCGGGCGCGATTTGCCTCCTGCGGAGTTGGCGAGAAAGACGCTCCCGAGTAGAATGACGGATGGCCTGGGCGGAGGATACGGCTCTGCTGGGAAGCAACCTCAGCGCCGGCCCAGGGGCCAAGACCGAAAGACGGTCGATGGCCTCGTTCGTCGCCCGTCTCTCACCGACCCCTTTCGGGATTGGCAGCAAAGCGAAGAAACCCCGCGGGGCGTCTTGGACAAAGAAAACACCGGGAGACGGTCTCCCGGTAGTAGCTACTCAGCGCGGCGTGAACTCCATTTCACGCTGAACCAGTACACTGGGCGGGCGAGGTCGTTTTGTACGACACCGATGGAAAAATGAGGGAGGTAAGAGATGACAATGAGCAAGAAATTGGTTTCCATGGCGATGGTACTGGGCTTCGGTGCGGTCGTCTGGCAAGCCTGGGCCGGCAGCTTGACGCCGCCGCTGGGTCCGATCGCCCCGACGATGAAGACGCTGGTCGAGGTGGAGCCGCGGATCGCGATCAACGCGGTGAACACTCCGGGGGACGCGAGCTCGTCCTTCATCATCTCCGCCCCAGGATCGTATTACCTCACCGGCAACCTCAACGGCGTGTCAGCGATGCGAGGGATTTTTGTCACGACTTCGGGCGTCACGGTCGACTTAATGGGTTTCAGCATGATCGGTGTGCCGGGATCGAACGAAGCCATTGGTGTTTCGGGCCTGAACGCGCCGGGAAGCCTGATCATCCGCAACGGGTTGATCCACGACTGGGGCTTTGCCGGAATCGTAACCAATGTGACCACCGGTGTTCTGATCGAAGGTGTGATTGCGAGGAACAACAGCTCCCACGGAATCCAGTGCTCGACCCACTGCGTGGTGCGGAACTGTATTGCCACCGGAAACGGAGGCACCGGGATCGGTACCTCATTCTGGGGCGTCGTCGAGGGCTGCACCGCGAACGACAACGCATTGGGTATCTCGGTCGGCAGCGGCGGTTTGGTAAGGGACTGCATGGCACGAGGCAATAGCGGGGACGGCATCGATTGCTCTGGCGATTGCACGGTTTCCAGTTCGACCGCCCGCAGCAACGGCGCGATCGGCATTGATACGGTGTCGGACTCCACCATTAAGGATTGTTATGTGTACTCCAACACCAGCGACGGAATTCAGGGGGGCATCAATACCACAGTAGTCAACTGTAAGTCGAACCAAAACGGCCTGGACGGGATTCAGGTCGGCGGCGATTCAGTGGTGTTGAACTGCACGGTCGATGACAACGGGCAGGCCGCGGGCAACGCGGGAATCCGCGTTACCGCCGGGAGCTGCCGAATCGAGGGCAACACCGTTACGGATAACAATACCACCGGCATCGACCTCGACGCGGGGGGTAACCTGGTCATTCGAAACTGGTTCAACGGGAACACGTCGAACGTCGTCCAGACGGGAACAAACCTGGTGGGTCCGACGGTGACCTCGGCCAACATCGCCACGGACACGCACCCGCACGCGAACTTCGAGTTCTAGACCGATTGGCCCGTCCCCTGCGCGGGGACCACCATCGGGGAGAAAGTCCATGAAACCCATGTGGATCCATGCGGCGGCGGTTGCAACCGCCTCAGGCATTGCGGCCGTGAATGCTCAATCCAACATCGACCCAGCGCACAAGTTCGCCTGGTGCGAGAACATCGGCTGGACGAACTGGCTGGACGCCAACGGCATGATGGACGGCGTCTTTGTCGATACGGCCAACGGATTTCTTGAGGGGTTCACCTGGAGCGAGAACACCGGGTGGATCAACGCTGGCCCCGGCGGCGGGCCCTACCTCAACACCACCGGCCTCAATTTCGGAGTCAACATCCTCGGAAACGGCGATCTGGACGGCTTCGCCTGGGGGGAGAACATCGGCTGGATCAACTTCGGCTGGGCGGCGAACACCGCCAACGCGGACCGGGCCCGCTTCGACAGCGGCGCGAGCCGCTTCCGCGGCTATGCCTGGGGCGAGAACGTCGGCTGGATGAACCTCGACGACGGCACGCATTACGTCGGCGTTCTGGCGGTGGCGGAGTGCGGCCCATGTCAGCTGTATACCGATCTGGAAGCGTTTTATTGTCTCATTGACATCGGCGACGTGGTGAAGGTGCTCGACGGCTACGGGGAAGCGACGCCCTGCACAACGATTTCGGCTTTGGGCATCACGCCGGGAGCGCTGGTCTACGACGGCGGATGCCCGGTGAGCTGCACGGTGGACACGGATTGCACCGGGGTTCTCGGGCAGGATTGCGTGAACGGCTTGTGCTGCGATCTGACGGATATCTCCGAGGTCATCGAGGTTTTGGACATGTACTCCGACGTGACGACGCCGAACTGCCCGAACCCGTGCACGTACGGGGCGTGCGAGCTGCCGCTGCCGGCCAATTGCTGCCGAGACGGGACGTATCTGTCGGGCGCCGGCGACGATCAGGGAACGTCGCAGTCGGATTGCGGCGGCCTGGGGGGGACTTATCTCGGAAACAATACCACGTGCGCGGCCAGTGCCTTGCCGCCTTGCCCGTGATCCCGTCAAGAGTCCTCGAAGCAATAATGTAAACAGTCGCCGTTTTGCAAAGGTTGAAGCAGCCGGAAAGGAAACCGGCCGATACCTTCGCCCCTCGCGGGGCGGTATCGCGCTGTGACCACCAGGAGGGAAATGCAACCGTTATTCCTGCGAGGATCCTTAGCGGGTAGTGCTACCCTACTATCCGCCTCAGTTTCAGCGGGCACGATGATTTAACCTTCGACTTTGGTGCGGAGGGGGACGTTGAGGATGGGGGTGACGATTTCGCCGGCGCGGGACCAGCGGCCGAAGAAGCTCTTTAGCAAGATCCCGACGCGATAGAAATGGCGGCGCCAGTCGAAGTGGCCGGAGACGAGCATGAAGCAGGCCTTGGAGACAATCCCGGCGCGGAGCAACCGCATCTTCTTTTTTTCGCTGATTCCCAGCGGCGAGAGATCGATGCCCAGATAATCCTTGTTACGGTTCCAATTGTCGAGCACGAGGTCGGACGAAGGCAGGCCGTGGCGCTCGACGATTTCTAGGAGCGGGGCGCCGGGCATGGGCGTAGCGATCGACCAGGTCATGTAACTCATTCGGCCGAGCAGGAACTGTTTCCATACCCACCATAGCGAGCGGCGAACCTCGGCGGGCGTTTCCCACTGGAGCTTTCCGTCGGTCTCCCAAAGCTGAAAGGCCATCATGAAGAGGAGCACGTGGATGTCGTGCTTCTTGAGGAACTTGAGGCAGCGTTCGACCTGTTCTACAGTGATTTTTTTCTCGATGCCGTCCAGCACGCGGTCGTTGGCGCTTTCCACGCCGAGATGGACGAGCCACATGTTCATTCGTTTGAAGAGTTCGGCGAGCTCGTCGTCGATCTTGTCGGCGCGAAGATTCGATTGGAAGAAAAGGTCCTTGTGGCCGAGGTCGGCGATGGCCCGGCAGACTTCCTTGGCCCAAGGGAGCGTGACGTTGATTTCGTCGGAGACAATCTTGATCTCGCGGATGCCGAGCCGATAGAGCCAATCGACTTCCTCGGCGATGTTTTTCGGGGAGCGCATGCGCACAAAAGGTTTGGCCGCCCGCCACACGGGCAGCGAACAGAACGTGCATTTGTACGGACAGCCGCGGCTGATCACGATGCACGTCTGGCGGTTCGACTTGCTGTAATGCTGCCCGACGAACTTGGAGAAATCGATCCGCTCCCAGGCGAGAAAGGGCAGCGCGTCGAGGTCTTCCGCGGCCCGGGGTTTGGCCGTGCGCAGGGGGCCGTCGGGAGTTCGAATCAAGAGACCGGGAATCTTGGCGAAGTCGTTTCCACCGGCGCAAAGCTCGTTGACCATGTCGGCCAGGACCATTTCCCCCTCGCCGATGCAGACGAAGTCGGCAAGCGTCTTGTTCATCACATCGTCGGGCACCGATGTCGGGTGCGGGCCGCCGGCGATGATGAGCAGGTCCGGAAAGCGGCGTTTCAACACGTTGATCGTTTCATAGGCGAGACGCTGAGTGAGGAATGCAAAGCTAATCCCGTAGATCCGCGGGCGGTGCTCTTCGACAAGACGAACGTGGTCCTCGACCGTGTGGAACTGATCCAGAAATACGATGTCTTCGTCTCGGAGCGGTGTGTGCTCGCGAGTGTAGGAGATCAGTTGGAGCAAGCCGAGATTGGGATAGGCCTTGTCGTAATCGTCGGTCTGAGCCGGGGGGTCGGCCAGCATGATCTTGAAGGTGACGGGAACGGCCGTTTCCGTAGACTCGAAGTGCGCGGGCATTTCCGTTGATAGAGTGGGCAGTGCGAGGGTCACGGAGCTCTCCGGCGGCGCTTCGCGAAATGCGGCGCCGTGATCGTTTATCGGAAGACTGCGGACCAGACAGAAGGCGGGATATGTCGGGGAAGGGGGCAACTCGGAGAGTGGCTGTCGTACTTATCTTAATAATTCGCGGAGCGGGAATCCGTGTCGTGCTGTGCCGGAAAAGTCGAAGCGCTTTGACCGGCTACCGAAGCGAGGGTAGCCACCCCGATTCCAAGCCCGGATAACTCGTTGATCCAGAGCTCCGCGCCGGTTATGGGATCAAGGCAATAGGTGTAACCCTGGACGGAGACGATCAGCCGATCGGTATCGAGAAGCACGGACACATATCCGCTTCCCTTTGTCGCCTTCCACGTCCAGACAAGCTCGCCGGTCTCCCGGTTCAGTGCAGCCACTCGGGCGTTGAAACCCACAAACACCAATTCGCCAATTCCAATGGGTTCGTTCATCGCCGGGATTGTAGACCTTGGGAAAGTAAACCCCGACCAAAAACCGCTGGACCGACACCTGTGGGATCGGATAATGGGCAGGGTCGGACGAGTGGATTGATCGTCGTAGGCGGGGTCTGCGCGGCGGGCGAATATGCGTAAGTTGTTTTCTAGTAATAGTTTGCGATTCGCAAGGGAATTCCCCGGGCCTTTCCGGGCCTTGAATTCCGGGGGTCGAAGCGAGGTTCCAGGCGGAACTTTGCGACGGAAGGGGTTTTCGCTCGCGGAGCTTATCGTGGCGGTTGGGGTGCTCCTGTTGATGCTCACCCTGGCTGGGCAGGTGCTAAGTCTGACGATCCGATCCACCGGCCAGGCCAAGGCCCTTTCGGATATCAACCAGGTTCTTCGCAGCATTGAACTGACGATTCGGGAAGACCTTCAAAACCTTCGGTCAGATAATTCGATAATTCTAATTCAAGGCAATCCCATCAATGCCTATTGGACGCAGGGGGGGAAGGGCGCGGATGACAACAACAAACCGTCCGACGGTTATCCGCACGTCAAGGACTCCGAACGCGAAATCGTCACTGCTCCCGGATTGCTGGAGAAGCCGCGGGCGGACATCTTGATGATTTTTACATCCAAGTCGGCCAGGAGCTTTGTCGATCCGACGGTGAAGTCGGAACTTCAGCAGGTGGTCTACGGCCACGCCGATCTTGGCAAGTACATTCCCGACCCGACGACGGGTAAGCCGGTCTTTCAAATCGGCCCCGACGCCTTCCCCGACGATCCAACCAAGATTGGTCCCATCGTGGCGGAGAATTGGCACCTTTCCCGGCGGAGCGTTCTGCTGATGCCGAATCGATCGCCGCCTCCTCCGCCCGGCTCCACCGTGTATCCCTGGTTGAATGAACCTGCGATGGCGCCGGTTTATCTTTCCGATCCCCAGTTGCTCGAGGGTTCCAAGGATATCGTCGCCAACTTTTCATATGCACGTGATGCGCTCAATGCGACGGTGGACATCGATCCGGCGACCAATGACATTCGAAGCAATGGGCGGGAAGGTCCGGGTAAGACCGGTGGGCCAAACAAATTTCTTCCTCCGATCTTTGATCCGCGGCCTCCCAGCCGGCAGGCCTCGCGCCCCTTTGAACGAAGCCGGCTCGACCCATTGCCGTCGGCCACGCTTGCGGGGCGCTTGGGTCACTACTTGCTGCCTCATTGCGCCTCGTTCAAGGTCGAGTGGACGTTGGACCGTTACGGCGAATTTGTGGGTGGTCGCCTGGACGGAGAGAAGGAGCTTTTCTGGTTCGACCCGGGCGCGGACCGTGATCCGGCAAAGCCGGGCGATCCTCCGAAACCCTTGGCTTCGTTGAAAAAAGCCATTGACGATGAAGAAGCGCGAACGGGCGGGTCGAAACGGTCGCAGCGCCTCGAGGAACTTCTGACCGGATCGCTTGGGAAACAAAACTCCTACCCTGCTCCGACGCCGTACAGCTTATCAGCACGCTTCGGCGGCGACCCGGATTGGGTGATGGACGACTTCGGCGTCGGAGGCCGAGCGAATACGGTGGTGTTCGGCGGCATGCGCCGAATCGGTCCCCTGGCCGTCGCCGACGAGGTTTTTCCGGGAGCACTGAGGATCACCATCGACGTGTTTGACGATTCGCGGCGTTTGGAGCGGCCGATCCGGCACGTGATGATCATCCCGCTGGGTGAGTAATCCAGGGAAGAGGAGCGAACGGAGTGAAGGAGGTGTTTCTAGGGAAAAGCGTGGAACGGGGCAATGCGGCCGTGACGGCCGGTGATGAGCACCCGAAACTGAGGCCGAAAATGGATGTCAGAGAAACGTCGCTGTCGGAAGGACGCGGGCGAGTTGCCGCGGCGGGTTCGCGGGTTTCGCGGCGTACGAAACCGGATTCCCGATTTGTGCGACGCGGGTCGGCCTTGCTCCTGGTGGTGACGCTTTTGGGCATCCTTTTTGTCACCGGCGTGGCGTTCATGGCCACGATGAACTTCGAAACCGAAAACGTCAAACTGTCTCAACAGGCCGGGCGGCATCGGGCCGGCGTTCGCGCCGCCGCCCAGATGACCAACACGCTGGGAACGAAAACGCTCATTACCACGCCCGGCGTAACCAGCGGCGCGGGATTGGTTTCTTCGCCGGAAACGATGGCCGCGTGGCGTGCGTATGGGCCCGCGTTGGCGGAGTGGGTGAGGAATGGTTCGAGGCATCCGTCTCCGGATCCTCCGAATTTTGTGGGCAGCACGCTCGCCTTCGCGGAGATGCCCGCAGTTCACGGCATGTTCAGCCCGATCGAGCCCTACGTGTACGTCGACGACGATCCAACCACGAGCGATCCGTTGATCTGGCCGTGGTTCACCGATTTGGAGCGCATGCACAATCCGAAGGACCCTCCGGATGAATGGTCCTTCGAGAACGAGCGATTCATCAACACGAAGAGCCGCGCCTACGGTCTGCTGCAAGCAAAGCGTGGCTCGGCACCTTCGCCGAAGGTGGCGGATGCCGACGGCGACGGGATCGTGGACTCGATCATGGTCAGCCTCGATCGCCTGGGAATTCCCCGGTCGCAGATTGGGGAGATTGCGCGGGCGGTCAACGTTCCATCCGGCCCGCAGGATTCGGCCTATCTGGCGGCGCGGATCGTCCCGCACGGCGGAATGGTAAACCTCAACGACGCCCATCCGCGATTGATCGAAAACATCATGGATATCTACGGCCTCTGGTATCCTCGGAAGGCGAGCGAGCGGCCGCAGCGTTATGCGCCGGAAATCGAGGAAGCGCCGTTGCGGCGGCGGGGGTTCCTGCCTCCCAAGTTGTTGTCGCCCACGCTTTTGCAAGGCAACGCCCTGGACATGTCCGATCCGGACCATCCGGGCCGGGGACACTTTGCGAAGTACTTATTCCCCGAGAACACGGACATTAGCCGGTATCGCTATTGGCCGTTCGACCTGCATGAGGACGACGACATTCAGACCTGGGCGTCTCGGATGAACCCGAACTCGATGGGCACAGCCTACGATCGGCGGCACCTGGTGACCACGACGAGCCACGATGACCTCCTCGCCCGGCCGACGGAGGTTAGACTGCTCGATTCCGCAACCGGATTGTTTTTGAGCCACGACGCCGTCAGTTTGATGATCAAGGCCTCCCAAGTAGGTTCGGAATCCTGTGCTTCGGCGGCCAACCTCCCCACCTTTGAGTATCCGAACTATCCGCACACGCTCGAAAATGGTCCGCGGGGGCGGACATGGTGCGATTGCGTCGAGTCGAAGCCGCTCGGTTCTTGCCGATTCGACGCGCGGAAAGGACGCCTCCGCCTGAGCCTGCCCTGGCTGGACCAGGCCTTCGCGGACGGCGACATCGATGTAGAGCAGCGGTCGCGGCTGATTCAGGACGTCTTCATGCTCCTCTTGCTCAACGCCCGCGGGACCGAGTGGGACAGCGAGGAAGAGTACAATACGCATCTGCCAAGTCCCTACAGGGACCCGAGCCGTGCGGAATACGGCGAGTGGAAGTATTCGCCGGAGGCGCTCTCGCGGCTGGAGTTCACGGCCGCCTCGCTAACCGCCAATCTGCTCGACTTTGCCGACAGGGATGACGTCCCATCTCTGGTTCCGGTGCGGTCGATGAACTTCGCCGATTCGAGATTGGTCGGCCGGCAGGTTCTGGATTCGAACAATAAGCCCGTGTTTGCATACGGGTTAGAACGGCAGCCGTTTGTTACGGAAGTGGCGTCGCGGGTGAGAGATGACCTGAAACCCGATGGTGTCTCCGATGCCGAATCGTGGTACGCGGTAGAGGTGTTCAACCCGTACGACGTGGCTTTGCCGACACCCACTCAATCGAGTTACGGAGTAGCCTTCTTCTTAAGAATCGGCGACTCCGGTGTGTCGATCCCGCTGGACAACATCCCACCGCAGAGCTTTCTGGTGGTAACGGATGCGTCAATCACTGAGGCCGACGCCGATGAGTTCCTCGAATTCCATCCGGCTGCAAGTACACAAACCGGCGCTTCGCTTTCCTTCAGGGAGGGCGAAACCATCTATCTGCTGATGCGCGTGGATTACAAGCCGCCGAGCGGGAATGGCACGGTGGAGATCGTCGTGGATCAGTTTGAATTGCCCCAAGGTACTGGCGTCGGTTATTTGACCAGGGATGAGGACTCCCTGGCAAAAACTCGTCAGCGCAAAACGAACAACGCGCCAGATATGCAAAGGTGGGCAACGACGCGCCCATGGTTTGCGCCGATTCCACAAACCGTAGAGAAGTTAATTGAAAGCGGCGTAGATGTCCTTGGGGGCGAGAACACGGCCTTTGATCTCACGCTCCGCCCCGTGCAGCTTTATTTCGGCAACAACGGCGCTCCTCCGCCGGGCATCGCGGGCGGTACGCCGAACACCGGCACGCTGTCCCAAGCGTTTCCGACCACCGGATCGCTCCTGCTCCTGATGCGTCATGCCAATCGGGCCATCTCCGATCCGGCGGACCAAAAGGCGTTCACCACGCAACTCGTTCAGGAAGCCCAGCAGATCGACAACGGGCGAATGCCGGTGTTCGACACCATGATGCCTCCGCGGCATCACATCGACCCGGCCAGGAATCCGTTCGACCCGCTCAGGCCGCAGCCAAGAGGTCAGCCCGGCGATGTTTCGCAGCTTCCCTGGGGTCAGCTTGTGTTCGATTATTTCACGGCCCTGCCCCTTTCCAACCCCGGCCCTTGGGAAAACCCGACGGGGCTCGACGATGTCGAATTCGAAGAGATGCAACAGGCGGCTCAGCCGCGCGTGGATCGCGAAGGGCTTCGCGTACACGGGCGGGTCGACTTAAACGCGGCGCCGTGGAAGGCGGTGGAGGGATTGCCGTTGATCCCCATGGCGGAAATCCCGGCCGGAGCCTCGATGGGCAATCCACCCCTGCTTCGGGCGGCCATTCGCAAGGGTGTCGGCCTGGTTAAGGACACAGCGGCAGATCCGTTGAATCCGACCCCGAATGAACGGGTCGTCGAAGACAACATAGCCGAGACCATCGGCGACGAGTTGGCCAAGGCCATCGTCGCTTATCGGGAACTTCGCGTACTCGGCGATGCCGGCGAGACGGGGAATTACGGTTTTGACGCGGCCGGCGGTTTTGGCCGGGGCTGGGTCATGGAAGATCGCGCGACGGTCTCGCCCATCGAGCGCAATCCGACGATGCGGCGCGGCACGGGCTTCGTTTCCGTAGGGGAACTGGCCAACGTTCGCCACCCGAACGCGGCGGCCGAGGCCGGCGGGTTTTCGTTGTACCGTACGGACGGCGGCGTCGTGGGGAACAGAACCGGGCAGGAAGACTATCTATCGGCCGTGGCGTTCCTTGTCGCCCTTGGCGATTGGGTCGGGCTGCGGTCGCACGTGTACACGATCTACGGCTCGCTCTGGGGCGAACAGGCCGTAAACGTCTCCGTCGAGGAATTGGAAAACCGAGCCCTGCGCTTTCAAGAAACGGTGGATCGGCTGGACACGTTTCTCGGAGCGCCATCGCCCTCACGAATCACCCGCCAGACGGTCGCGCGGTACAAGGACATCCACGGCGATTGATGGGATTTCGGAAATCGGTTGCACTCGGGTCCGCAACAGTGTCGCAGTGCATCGCACCATCGAAGTATCGGACTCTTGCGAACCGAGAAGAGGATATTCCGGCCCGACCCCGTGCCTGCAACGCTGCGGTTTTCGCAAAGGTACCCGGGCCGAGGCGATTCAACCGTGCGGATTCCGCGTTGTCATGTCGCATTATCGGCGGTTGTTCTCGTTGGTAACGACAGTCGGCCTTGGCTATAATGCGGCGTATCCTCGTGGAGGGGGTAAGGGGGCGGAGTACGTCCTCCCATCCCTGTCTTGCGCGGATTGAATCCGATCCTGGACGTTCGGAGTTGGTTCGGAACTCCTTCCGACGACAGGTTGCCGCGGCTTGGCGGTCCGGTCGCAGGGAAGGATGGGGTCCGTTTGCCGGGTGTGGAGCGGGATATGCAGCGAAGTCGGATTGGGCGACGTGTTTTCTTCTTGATGGTTACGTGGACGGTTCTCCCCTTTGCATCGGCGGAGAGCCCTTTTTCGTCGCCGGAAACGGGTCGAAGCTCGGCGGCCGTTGAGGACTCTCGCGCGGACCGCCGCGATAAATCGGCGTTCCAACGGATCGATGAGTTTGACCCGATCGCCGTGGATTCGCCGTTCGATCCGGCAGAGTCGGCCTCTGGCCAGGATGGGGTAGACCCATCGGCAGAGCCCGCCGTCGCAGGGGTGGACGATTCGCTGACGTGCGAAGTGGTGGCCTCGTTTACGCAGGCTCAAGGACTGCCGAGCCGCTTTCGAGGGAACATTTTCTCCGTCGCCTCACGGGGTAGGCTCCAGCGCTTCGGTTTCGAGCTTCAATTCACCGGCCAGACCGACCTTTATTTTTCCATCTTCCGTCGTCCGCAAGTGTTCGGGGCGACCTTTCAGCGGGCACTTACGCCGGACATAATCGTGCGGGCCATCGGCAACAACATGCGAGAGCGCTACAGCACGGCCGCCGCTCAAACGAGGCTCAATTTCGATATATTTCCGGGTTTCGAATATCTACTGGCCGTTGCGTGGGACGATACCGCGGTGGCCATGTCGCGTGACGGGTCGAACAATTCTACGCGACCTCCCTATTCGCACGGGCGGTTGCTGGGGCTGGTTTCGGTGAACCTGGCGAACACGCAGGAGGGAGGCCCGCCGATCCAGGTTGATCCGGAGATCGGGCTGAACGTCGGCCCGTCCACGGATGGCGCGAACCTGATGGACCTTTGTTTTGAACCCGAACCCGGGGCGTGCTGCTGCGTGGGAGAGCTGCGTTGCGATCTGCTGGTCAAGCAGGATTGCGAGAATGCGGGGGGCTATTTCCAGGGCGAACGGACCCGTTGCACGCAAACCCCGTGCCGGTGCGGGGCGTGTTGTTTGCCGTGTCGCGGGGAATGCCGCAACGACGTGGAAGAGATCGCCTGCCTGTTCGATGAGAAGGGAACCTTCAAGGGAGTTGGGTCGCAATGCGCGCAGGTCCCTTCCTGTCCTGTGGCGACCGGGGCATGCTGCCTGCCCGGCGGAGTGTGCCGCGAGCTTTGCGAAGAAGAGTGCACTGAAAAAGCGGGCGTGTTTCGCCGCGACACCCAGGTGAGCGATTGCGACCCCAATCCGTGCCAAGGGGCATGCTGTTTCAATGGAAACCTGGCCTTGGTGCCGCCTCAACTGGGTATTTGCCTCGATCTGCAGCAATCCTTTTGTTCAGCGGCCATGGGAAGCTTTTCCGGCGCGGGCTCTTCGTGCGCGACGGTGACTCCGGCGCAAGAGTGCGGTGGCGCTTGTTGCATCGGCAGTCCGGGGTCGCAGATCTGCGTCGGGGACCGGACGCGGGAAGAGTGCGCCGAAGCCTTCCCCAATCCACGCTATCTGGGAGACGGCACTGGCTGCACTACTTCCACCACGGCCTGTCAGGATCCCGACCTGGTCACACTGAGTTTCGGGGCGTGTTGTCTTCGCGACGGGCTCTGTGTTGTTGCCCCGCAGGATTTCTGCAACGCGGCATGGGTCAACGGCGTTTACCTGGGACTCGGTTCCGTTTGTGGTTCGGCCCATCCGGCGGTGTGCCAGAACCTGATGATCGGCGCATGCTGCCTGCCGGACGGCCGATGTCTTCAAAAATCGGAGCCGGATTGCACGGCGTCGGGGGGAATGTTCCGAGAAGGGGTGGCCACGTGTTCGGTCGCACCTGCCCCACCCACTTGTCCTCAACCCACCGGGGCTTGTTGCAACGCGAGTCAACAGTGCGTTCAAAATCAAACCAAGTCGGCGTGTGAAATGGGTGGCGGAACCTATCGCGGCAACTCCAGCACGTGCCCGGCTCAATACGACTGCCCGGGTGTCGTCGGTGCCTGCTGCTTTGACGACGGAAGTTGCTCTCAAATCGCATCGACCCAGTGCACCGCCATGGGCGGAGAGTACGAAGGAGACGAAATCTCGTGTGCCACGGCCGATTGCCCCAGTGCGCAGGGGGCCTGCTGTCTGGCGGATGCAAGCTGTGCCGCTCGAACCGCTTCGCGTTGCCGTGCTGAAAACGGGATTTACCGCGGTGACGACACCACTTGTCAGGCGGGCACGTGCCTTGGGGCATGCTGCCTGGTCGACGACATGGATGTGGTTTCCTGCGAGCGACTTGGGCGCACCGCCTGTGTGTTCAACAACGGAGAGTTCCAGGGCGTCGATTCGATGTGTCAGGACGTTTCCTGCGCCGAACTGACGCTGGGCGCGTGCTGCGACGAGATGGAAGATTGCACGCTGCGGACCGAGGAGTCGTGCGCCTTGCGCGGCGGCCTCTATCGCGGGGACGGCAGCATTTGCGATCCGTTCTTGCCCTGCTTTCCGCTCGTAGGCGCTTGCTGCTTCGCCGACGGCGATTGCGAAGTCCTCGGTCCGTCAAGCTGCCGGGACCAACTGGGCGAGTATCAGGGGCACAATTCGCCGTGCACGTTTTGTCCGCCGCCCGCGCCGACGGGCGGCTGCTGCCTGCCGGACGGTCGGTGCGTCGAGATCTCCGCCGCCGGCTGCGCCGCTCGAGACGGCGAATACGTCGGGGACGACTCGGATTGTTCCCCCAACCCTTGCGACCCACCGACCAACGACGTCTGCACCCAGGCGACCCCGTTGAGCGTCCCCGGTACGGCCACGGGAACGACGGAAAACACCGGATTTCGCGGGGCATGTTGCCGGCCCGCCGTTCCGTCGGGGACTAGGTGCGAATTGCTCAGCCCGTCGGCCTGCGCGGCCATCACAAACTCAACCTATTTCGGTAACGAATCGGTGTGCGAGGGGACGGCTTGCCCGGACCAGCCCATCGGCTCGTGCCTGGGGCAGATCATCAATTCCCCCGGCGTCTGGTACACGGTGGTGGGAACCGGCAACACCATGACCGCGTCGTTGTGCGGCGATGTGACAGGGTTTGACACCAAGCTCAACGTTTATTGCCGCGAGTGCGAATCGTCCCTTTGCGTCGCGTCCAACGACGACGGATGTGGGGGCGGTGAGCCTGTCGTTCGTCGTTCCGAGGTTTCCTGGTGCTCCGAGGCCGGCCAGGTCTATCGAATCCTGGTCCACGGCTTTAATGGTGAGGTGGGGCCGTTTGAACTGGCCGTGACGAGTGACCAGATTCCGTGTACCGGCGGAGCGCGTTGCCGCCGCGTGGGTGCATGCTGCAACATTCAGGAAAACTGCGTAGAGACCAGCGAGGCCGAATGTCTGGCGATGGGCCGTTTTTATGACGGCGACGACACCACCTGTCCATGCGATCCGCCTCCGACCGGGGCCTGCTGCGATGACGGCGACTGTCAGGTCCTGGACCGAAACGTGTGTTTGTCGGAGCCGGGCCGGACCTTCGTGGGCCGGGATATCGATTGCACGCCGAACATGTGTCCGCCGCCGGGCAACGACCGATGCAGCGGGGCTCGCGTCATTCCGCCGCCCACCACGACCATGCCGTCGGTCGTGATGGGAAGTGCGCAACGGGCCACACTCGATGTCGGGTTGCCGGTTTGCGATGACGTTTCAGTAAGCACGCCGGGAGTCTGGTATACGGTTCGCGGTACCGGTGTGACGTTGACCGCATCCACATGCGACGGCACTCCGGAATCCTACAACACCAGGATCAGCGTCTATTGCGGAAACTGCGACACGTTCCGGTGCGTGGCGGCCAACAACGACGTCGATACAGCGGAGTGCCGTACGCAATCTTCCGTGACGTGGTGCGCAGAACGTCGGACCACCTATTTCATCTTCGTACACGGATCGAGCCAGTTCCCGGATGACCTTCGGTTTACGCTTACCCTGAGTCAGGAATCCCAGGCGTGTGTTCCCGCCGATCCGCCGATCGACTGCGAGATACGCGGGGCGTGCTGCATGGGAGACGGCATGTGCGACGAGCTCACGCGGGAGGATTGTGCTGCCGATCTGGGTACCTATCGCGGCGACGATTCCATGTGCGAAAGGGTGACGTGCCCGCAGCCGGAAACGTGCTGCTTTGACGATGGGTCGCGACAATGCCTTCTTTTGGCAGCCTGTACGTCTCTGGGAGGAACGGCGCCGGGGTTGGCCTGCGGAGGACTGTGTCCGGAACCCACCGGAGCATGTTGCACGGCCTCCGATTGCAGTGTCATCACCCGGGCGAACTGCACACTGAACGGCGGCGAATATCAGGGCAATCGCACGATGTGTGCGCGAAACCTTTGCCTCAAAATTCAAACCACCGCGCCGACCGAGGGGACCGTCGATATCCGGCAGCCGAGCGACCCGGACGGGATGAACCCCGTCGGACTGAGTGCCGTCGTTTTGACTCTCAATGGAAGCGTCAGCGCTCTGATGGCCTCGGACCTGGAACTGACCTTTGCCCCCCCGAATCCGGCCATGGCACCGTCCATCCTCGGCGTCACGGGAACGGGAAACGTCTGGACGGTGACGCTGAGCCGCCCCATTCCGCCCGGTCATTGGACGAGGATTGCCCTGGTCGCCAGCGGCAGCGATGCCTGTTTTGGATTTCTTCCGGCGGACGTGTTGGGTGATGGAACGTCTGATGGAGAGGACGCGGGGGAACTGGCCGACCGGCTGGCCGCATTCGTTCCCATGAGTGAGCGGGCCGCCTTGGACATCGATCGCAACGGTATGCTGAACCTTTTCGATCTTATGCGAATCATCGAGCTATTGATCGGTCGGGAGATGTTTATCGACTGGGACGGCGAAAGTATTCCGGCTTCGCCGTGCGATCCTTGAGCGAGCGGGGGAATCGAGCGAAGTCGCACACGTGAAACCTACGACACGCGGCTGAAGTACCGGGATTCGGTGCCTAGTTTTTCGCGAAGGCGCTCGTGAGCCCGGGCGCGAAGCATGTGCACAGCGCCCACCGAGCGCCCCAGGGTCTGGGCGACTTCGGTCACGGGGAAGCCGTTCAGGTCGCACTGGCGAATCACCTGGGCGTAATCATCGGGGAGCGTGCGGACGGCCTGCTCAATGGCCGTGGCCGCTTCGCCGCGGGCGGCCTGGCGGCTGGGGGTCGAGGTGGTGAGGCCCACGACATCGAGGAGGGCGAAGTAGGACTCGTCACCCTGGGGCATTTCGGCTCGGCGGCGAGGGTCCGGCCGTTTGACGCGCTCCAGCTCGCGAACGGCGTCGCGCAGATTGTTTTGGGCGATGCGTTGCAGCCAGGCGACGAACGAGTTCGGGCCTTTGGGAGAAAACTGGCGGATACGGAGAAACGCCTCAAGATAGGTCACTTGCATCACGTCGTCGGCGTCGAGCGAGGATCGCCAGACGGAACTCAAGCTCGCGGCCACGGTTCCGCGAACTTCGGGACCGTGAGTTTCGAGCAATTCTCCGAGCGCGGCCGTGTCGCCGTTGATCGCCCGCTCGAGCTTTTCACCATCCGCTTCAGACATTGTGCCAACGTGCCGCCGCAAGGGCCGCGGTCCCGCTCCTGATTTCGAGCTCCCATTCTACAATCGCGCAGCCGATGATTCAACCAACGGGAATCAAGCATTGGGGGCGCCGTGGGCAAAGCGGGAATCCTATCCATCGGCATGGATAGGGCCGACGTACATCCTCGTTTCGTAGTCGATTCTGATCGAGTCCTTCTCCTGATGGGCGTCATAGAGAGATCGAAGGGCTTCGATCATGGCCGGATATCGCGTGTGATCGACCGCGGGCATGTAGGAGGCCGAGAGCGTCCGGCCCTTCAAGGAATCAAAATCGCACGACTGGGCGTTGCGAAAGGACCGCAAGGCGAACTCGCGTCCGCCGAAGAAGCGAGGGATGCGGCCGTCGGCTTCGGCGTTTTGATGCTTGATGCGGGCGTAATCGATGCCGAATTCCTGGAGAAGGGCTTCGTACTCACGCAGCATGGGAGTGTCTTCGCGGCGGTTGTTCCAAAGAAGGGCAACGCGACCGCCAGGTCTTAGGATTCGGACGGCTTCGGCGCGTGCCCGGTCGACGTCGAACCAGTGGAAGGCCTGAGCGGCGGTGATCCAATCGACGGAGGCGTTGGGGAGGCTTGTGTCTTCGGCGCTTCCATCGAGGCTGTGGAATCCGGGAAACCGCGAAAGCGATTCTTCCGCGGCGGCGCGCATGTCGCGGTTCGGTTCGATGGCGTACACGGTGCGGCCGGCACGAAGCAGCATTTCGGTCAAGATGCCCGTTCCCGACCCCACGTCGGCCACAACGTGGTGCGAGTTCAGACCGAATTCGGTGACGAGGCAGGCGAGGACCTCCAGGGGATATCCGGGCCTATGGCGGACGTAATCCGCGACTCGGTTGGAGAAACGGGTGGTGGGGTTGGAGGCGTCCATGGTGTCAAGAGCAGCGTAGCACGGAGTGCGAGCGTAATCCACGGAGTCCGAACTCTCGGTCCGATGAACCCGACCCGTGCGCGCTTTCGAACGGCCGCAGTTCCGGATAGTCTTCCCGCGTATCCGAAACGGCCTGAAAGGGGAGTCAATTTGACGCTACGAAACATTGACGCTGCTCACCGCGCTCGGAAACTGCACGAGATGAGCATCGTGTTCGACGCTCATATCGATACGACTCAGCGACTTCTGAACGGGTCGTGGAACCTGGCGGATCGTCACAAGGAAGGACACGTCGATCTTCCGCGCCTGCGGGAAGGCGGGGTTACGGCTGCGGTTTTGGCGGTGTACGCGGGCGGTCCGCTCGCCCCGGGCGAGGGGGTGGCCGCCGCAAAACGGCAACTTGCAGTGCTTCACGACACGGCACGAAGACATTCCGACACAATCGCTTTGACACGAACGGCCGACGAGATCCGGTCGGCGAAGCGAAGTGGGAAAATCGCCATGCTCATTGGCATCGAGGGTGGGTATCTCATCGAGGACTCCCTCGACAACCTGCGTGAATACCATGGCGCCGGCGCCATCTACATGACCCTGACGCACGCGTTCTCCACGAACTGGGCGGACTCTTCGGGTGTCCATGAGGACGCGGCCCCCCTGCACGGTGGGCTGACCGGGTTCGGCCGCGAGGTGATTCGGGAGATGAACCGCCTGGGCATAATCGTGGACATCTCGCACGTCAGCGACGCCGCGTTTTGGCAGGTCATCGAAACCACCACGGTGCCGGTCATTGCCAGCCATTCTTCCTGCAGGGCCGTCTGCAATCATCGCCGCAATCTTTCCGACGAAATGATCCGAGCGATCGCCGAAACCGGTGGGATCGTACATATCAATTTCGCGGCGGCTTTTGTCGACCCCGATTTCCCGGAAGTTACCCCGGAGATGATCGCGTGCTGGGACCCGAAAGATTCCGCGGTGCATCGTGTGCTCGCGGGACACGCCACGCCCTTGGAACGCCTCGTGGACCACTTCGATCATGCCATGCAGCTCGTCGGCCCGAAACACGTGGGGATCGGGTCCGATTTCGACGGAACCCTGGCCGTTCCTGTAGACATGCACGATTGTTCACAGCTTCCCAACCTGACCGCGGCGCTGGTGGATCGCGGCTACGCGGAATCGGACTTGCGGAGAGTCCTGGGCGAGAACATGCTTCGGGTATTGGACGCTTGCCTTCGCTAGAGAACCCGATGGAACCGAGATCCGAGGCGACCACCAACGGAGTTGCAACGCCGACGACGATCATCTTATACTCTTCTACAGTTGGAGCGAATGAAACGGCGGGCTCGGCGACCGCACCTTGGGCGAAATCGTCGGCCAGGCCGAGGAGACCCAGCATGGCATCCCAAACAAATGTGACCTTTGCACCTGCAAGACTCTTTCTTGTTGCGTTCGTTTTCTGGTTCAACACTGCGCCGGCAACCGCCCAGCACTGGCCTTCGTTTCGCGGGCCCAACGGAGGCGGACTGGGTACCGGGGACCCGCCCATCAAATGGGATGTGGCCAAAGGCGACTCGATCAAATGGAAAACGCGCATTCCTGGGCTGGCCCATTCGTCGCCGATCGTCTGGGGCGATCGCGTATTCATCACGACGGCCATCCCGATGGCCGGCCCGACGGCGGGCGATGCGGAACTGTCCACCGGATGGCTGGGCGGCAGCGGTGATTCTGCGAAAGAAGACGGCGAGTGGGAATGGAGGGTTCTTTGCCTGGATCGCACCACGGGAAAAGTGCTTTGGGATCAATCGGCCCACATGGGCATCCCGAAGTTCAAACGTCATCCGAAATCCAGTCACGCCAATTGCACGCCCGTCACCGACGGCAAGCACGTAGTCGCGTTGTTCGCGTCGGAGGGGGTTTTTTGCTACGACCTGCAAGGCAAACTCCTGTGGAAAAAAGACCTCGGTCCCTTGAACGCCGCTCCTGCGGGCGCTCCCGATCTCCAATGGGGCCATGCCAGTTCGCCGATCATTCACGACGGTACGTTGATCGTGCAGTGCGACGTGCAGGGCGCGTCCTTTTGGGCGGCACTCGATCTCAAGGACGGACGCGAACGGTTCCGGATTGAGCGGGGCGACGACCCGACCTGGTGTACCCCGACCGTTCATCAGGGCAAAGAACGTACGCAGGTCATCTGCAACGGCTTCAAGAAAATGGCCAGTTACAACCTCAGCGACGGGAAGGAGCTTTGGACGCTGCACGGCGGCGGGGATGTTCCCGTTCCGCGCCCCATTGTCTCCGAAGATCTGATCTTTCTCACCAACGGTCATGGCCGCAAACCGGTTTACGCGATCCGGGCCGATGCCGGCGGAGAACTTACTCCTTCGGATGACACCAAACCTACCGGACTGGCCTGGTGGAACAAGACCAGGGGTTCCTACATGCCGACGCCGATCCTGGTGGATGATGTGCTATTCGTCGCCGACGATAACGGGGTATTGACGGCCCTGGACGCCGTGACGGGCAAAGAACATTTTCGCGAACGAATCCCCGGAGGCGGAAAGTCGACTTATTCCGCCTCACCCGTGGCCGCGAGCGGTCGCCTGTATATCACGAGCGAGGACGGGCAGATTGACGTGGTTCGGGCCGGAAAAAAATATGAACACCTCGCCTCGAATCAAATGACCGAGATCTGCATGGCCACGCCGGCCGTGTCCGACGGGTTGCTGTTGGTGCGCGGCAAGAACCACTTGTATTGTATCGGAAAGTAGCCTTGGAGTGAAAACGATCCTTCGAGTCCAACCGGAGATTCCGCTGAAAGGAGTCGGCGATGCTGGTGTTGACAAGGTTGAGGAACGAAAGCCTTCTGATTGGAGCGGCGCGAGTGACGGTCAAGAGCATCGAAGGACACGAGACGGTCTTGAGCGTGGAAGCACCGAGCGGAACGTGCATACGGCCCACGGAATTGCACGATCCGATGGGACGCAAACCGGAGCGCAACGGGCGATCGCCTGACCCGTTGGGTGAACCCTCGCGGCTGATCCTCATCCGGCGGAGGAATGAGTCGATTCGAATTGGGGAAGACGTTTGGGTTACCGTGGTCGATACGCGCTCGGACAATGTCCGGCTGGGGGTTACGGCTCCCCGTTCCTGCCTGGTTCTGCGAAATGAAGTGCTGGAACGTATGAAGGCCCGAGCGGCGAACGATGGGCCCGAAGAACCCGTGGCCGTCGGCTCCGCCGACGATGAATCGGATTGACCTCGCAAGGGCACCGCGGTAACTCCGATCGAAGCGGTTCGCGAGGCCAAACCAGAAGCCGAACAAACCGTTGCCGCTACCGTGACCCGCACGCATTCGATTCCATCCGCCGTTGACCAACTCCCGCTGAAATGGGCCACGCCGGGCGAATGGGCGGAGGTTGCCCTAGCCAGCCCGCTGGTCTTGCTCAACGACCACGCCTGGCTCGAGAAAAAAGCGGCGTCCAATGCGCTCGAGTTGCTCAATCGTTGGCCCGAACCGAACCCGCCCGAAAACTGGGTGGCGGCCATGACCGCGGTGGCCCGCGACGAGGTCGAGCACCTGGCCCTCGTGGTCCGGCTTTTGGCCCGACGCGGCGGCCGGCTGACGAAATCCCACTCCAACCCCTATGCATCGGCCTTGCGCAAACTGGTGCGTCGCGGACGAAATCTGGATGAACTGGTCGACCGGCTTCTGGTCAGCGCGCTGATAGAGGCGCGATCGTGTGAGAGGTTTTTCCTGCTTGCTCGGCACTGTACGGAAGGAGAACTTGCCCGCGTCTATCAGGGCCTATGGGCCTCCGAGGCCGGTCATTACCGGCTCTTTCTGGACCTGGCCCTGCAACTTCCCGATGTCCGGGCGGTGGATTCCCGTTGGGATCAGATGCTCGACCTCGAGGCCGGGGTCATTCGCCGGCAAGCCCCAGGACCCACCATGCACGCCGGGGTCGGTTAACGGGAGTTCCTGTTCCGACCTCCTTGACAATTCATTGGACCGCGCCTCGATTCAGCATACAATTTCGGTTCGGATCGTGTGCGAAGCCCCCCACGGCGATTCGTCAACGGAGGGAGCCTCCTGCATCGCGTCCGTGGCGGATCGTACGACGGGACTCTATCGTGGCCGAACTGATCATCACATTGCCGAATGGGCACTCGATGCGGCAGAGTCTCTCCGGAGCGCCCCAGACGGTCGGGCGAGAGAGGGACTTTTGCGACATTCTCATCGAAGACCCGAGCACCTCGCGGAGGCACGCCCGCTTTTCGCGAACGGCGGACGGTTTCCTGGTTGAAGATCTCGAAAGCAAGAACGGTACGTACGTGAATGACACGCAGTGCCGGATGCAGATTCTCAAGGACGGCGACAGGATTCTGATCGGTTCGGTCCTGGCGATCTTTTCGGAAGCCGGCTCTCCCCAGCCGCCCTCGGTGGTCATCGCGGACGACACTCCGTCCACGCACGCCACGCGGTACGTCGCGGGCAATAAGCGTCTGCTTCTTTCCCAGCGCCGCCTGGAGATGATCTACGAGTTGTCCGAACGGCTGACCACACTGCAAAGCCAGGACCGCTTGCTCGACGACGCCATGAACACGTGTTTCGAAATGCTTCAGTTCGAGCGCGGAGCGATCGGAGTGCGCCGGGTGAACCAGCGCACGCTGGACTGGCCCGTCGTCCGAAACCTCCGCGGAGCGGGCGGGGAACTGACCATCAGCCGGACGCTCCTCAATCGCGCCCTCGAGCACGGGGAACGAGCGACGTTCGTGGCGGGCAGCCTGGCCTATGCGGATCCCACCGTCAGCATCGTCCAGCACGGAATCCGTTCAGCGCTTTGTGTGCCGCTGATCCATCGAGACCAGATTCTCGGTGTGATCTACGGCGATCGCACCAGTTCGGCCGCGGCCTACACGGAGGAAGATGTCGATTTTCTGGCGGGCATCGCCCAGCACGTCAGCATCGGACTCATCAATGCCCGCCTGGTGGATGAGCAACGTCAGACGGCGCGGCTCCATCACGATATTGACATCGCCCGAAAGATCCAGACCGGCCTGTTTCCTTCCCTTTTGCCCAATCGTGAAGGGCTGCGGTTGGCGGCACTCAACGAACCCGGTCAGCGCGTCAGCGGAGACTATTACGACGTCATTGAACTTCCCGACGGGCGCCTTTGGTGTCTGATGGCCGACGTGTCCGGAGAGGGTGTGTCGGCGGCGCTGGTCATGGCCAATTTCCAGGCCGCCGTCCGCGTTACCATCGGCGAAAGCGACGATCCCGGCGCCCTGATGATGCGTTGGAATCGCCTGCTCTGTCAGAATACCGAACCGTCGAAGTTCGTCACGGTGCTCAGCGCATTGGTCGACCCGCGGAGCCGTCGGATCGCGTACGCCTCGGCCGGGCACCTTCCTCCCATCGTCATCCGTCCCGGCCTGGGAACGGTCGAAACGCTTTTGCGCGAAGAATATGAGTTTCTCCTGGGCGTCATGCCCGACGCACAATACTCCACGACGACGGTTGATCTTGGACCGGAGCCCTTTATCTTTTTCTGCTACACCGACGGGGTCATCGAAGCGATGAATCCGGACGGCAAGCAGTTTGGCGAGCAGCGGCTGCTCGACGTTTTGGCCGAGCATCGGGAGTTGCCCGTGCCCGCTCTGATCAAACAAGTGCGCAAAGCCGTCACCCAGTTCGTCGGGGAGGCTGAACAAAGCGACGACATCACCATGCTGGCGTGCCGCGTGGATTGACCAACGGCTCTTGCGGGCGAGTTGAAATCAGCCGCCGCACATGTCCGCACCCGCGGCAATCAGGTCGCCGTGCCCTTCGCGCCGTCGCACGGGTGGCCAATCGACGGAAGGATCGTACCATTCCTCGAGCACGCTTACGAATTCAGCCGGCGTCTTGACCGCAATGAACGCATCACGGACCTGTAAGGCCAGGGGATGATGTTCGGCGTACTTGATACCGAATTTTCGCATGATCTTGCCGGCCAGAGGCGACTTGTGCACTTCGAGGGCCTGCGCCCAATGAAATTCAATCGCCGCGCGCTGCCGAGCGATCGAGGGCGGCGGGGGCAGCGCCAGCCCGGAAGCGAGTGCCCGGCATTCCTCGAAGATCCAGGGATTGCCGATGCAGCCCCTGGCGATGGTGACGCCGTCCACGCCCGTTTGGTCCATCATCCGCAGGCACGCTTCGGCGTCGAAGAGGTCCCCGCTACCCAAGACCGTTCGGCTCCCGACGTGTCGTTTGACCCTTTCCAGAAATGTCCAGCGGCTTGGACCGACATAGCGTTGTTGAACCGTTCGTCCATGAACCGTCACCGCCGACACGCCCAGGGCCAGCGCCCCGTCGAGGATTTCGAAGAAGTTTCTCTCGCTCTCCGGGCTGTCATCCATTCCACGGCGCATTTTGAGCGTGACCGGGCGGATGCCGCCGACCGCATCGACGACCTTGCGCACGATGTGGAGCGCCGTGGCCGGTTGGGAGAGCAGGAATCCTCCGCGACATCGGCCGAGAACTTTGCGGACGGGGCAGCCGAAATTGATGTCGATGACGTCGTAGCCCGCCTCGGCCAGGGCGAAGGCGGCCGGCGCGAATTCGTCAGGATTGGCCCCCATGAGCTGCCCGCCGACGGGGTGATCGTCTTCGGCAACATCAAGATATTCGTCGCGGTGCTTGCCGGGCTGCAAGATCAGCTTGTCAAGCATGACCTCGTTGAGTGCGTACGGCGCGCCGAACTTCCGGGCGAGCCGGCGCATGGGAAGATCGCTGTAGCCACTCAACGCGGCCTGGACGAAAGGCGTCTCCAATCGAATCGGGCCGATCCGCGGCATCTCATCTCGAACGTCGTTTGCATGAAAGGTCCCGCAATCGGGACACGCCGTCATTCTAACCGACCGGACGCACGTTCCAAGAGTCGGCGAAACGCCCTCCACCCGCGGGCGGCTCCCTTGACTCTTGAACCGTCATCGGGCATGGTAATTGCTGCCGGGAAGAGTGGGCTCGGCAAGGCGATTCACGGCGAGGAGAGAAGATGCAAACGAGCAAAGCGAACCAAAACGAGATGACGACCAAGTCGGCCGACGGGCTGCTTCAGTCCTGTACCAAGCAGAAAAAGCAGCCGCCGTATCACGTCGTGCTGTTGAACGACAACGACCACACCTACGACTACGTGATCGACATGATCCGCAAACTCTTCGGCTACCCGGCCGAGACGGCCTTCCGCATGGCCGGGGAGGTCGATCGGACCGGCCGCGTCGTGCTCGACACCACGACGATGGAACGGGCCGAGTTGAAGCGGGATCAGATCCACGCCTTCGGCCGCGACTGGCGGATTCAGCGCTGCGAAGGCAGCATGTCGTCGCTGATCGAGCCGGCCGCTTCGTAAAGCGCACAGGACGAGAGTGAATCCGACCCCGCGTCGCACACGAAGGCGGGTAGTTGAGGATCTTGACATCGAAACTTTGTGACAGCGGCAGCGCCGCGAACCCAGAAGCATGTAGGACGAAGTCTACCGACTGATCCGCGGCGCGACACGAAGTTTGGATTGTCGTGATCATGCGCCAGCTCAAGCAATGGACCACGCGCAAAGTCGCTGATGGGAATTCATCGAAAACAACCTACGTCCCCCGCCGGAACCCGACCAGCCGTTGCGTATGACTCGGTGCTCGGCGGCATCGTTGACGTTCTTGAGGCCGCCCGAGGTACGACCGTCCGTGCGGTGAACGCAGTGATGGCCGCAGCCTACTGGGAGGTCGGTTGCCGCATCGTCGAGCACGAGCAAACAGGCGCCCTTCGCGCCGACTACGGAGAGCGAACCGGACCGAAAACCGTGACCACAGTTCCTTTTTGTCGCGACGACTCACGCAGAACTGGGCGTTTTGTAGTCCCGGCGCCTAAAGTAAGGATGAATGAACGACGAAACGTCGCGGCTGATCCGCAACGCGGGATGGACACTCGTAATCGCAGTGATCGAGGGAACATGCTATGCCGCGATGATTTGGCTTCTGAGGGACGCGATCGTTGCGGCCAGCGTCATAACCAACAGCCAGGTCGGGAGGGGCCCCGGGATCCTGTTTTTGGTGGCCGGAGTCGCGGCGGGGTGGTGCAACGGCCGCCTGGTTTCCAACCTATTCGGTGTCGGGAGGGCTGTTCAATTTGTGCTGCTGATGCAGGTGCCGGCCGTCCTCGGATCAGGTTGGGTACTGTGCTTGCTGATAGCTCCTCCCGTTCCTGCCGATGCACTCGACTATCTCATTGTATTCGGCGTTACGATGTGGATTTGCGGCGCGTTTGTGCTTCACGAAGAATCCTAGCGAGGCTCTTCATCAGACCGACGAGCGGTGTTAAAAAACCCGACCAAAACTTGACTCATTTGTGACGAAAAAATCCCTTCAGGAACGCTAGCGGTTCAGGATTGAACGGAGCCGTGCGGACATCGGGTCCCGCTGGCGGCTGGGAATACGATGTAACTTGTCAGGGCCGGGCTGAGTCGGCCGATTGACACCCTTGGCGTTAGCGGCTAGGGTGCTTGGGGTGCCGGGCGATTCCCGGCGACCGGCCCGAGCGCGGGTGTAGCTCAGTGGTAGAGCGTCACGTTGCCAACGTGAATGTCGAGGGTTCAAGTCCCTTCACCCGCTGTGTGCCATAGTGTGACACCGATACACAAGGCTTGTCGCCGCCGACACTTACGAGCGACTGGCCTTTCCGTTGCCCCCTCCTTCGTGCCACCGTATGCCTGTGATATGCACGAATGGCCGGTCATGCTCTGACGCAGACCGCTCCCGACCGCCGTAGCGGAGCGCAGGTCCTGGCCTCGCCCCCCGTTGGATTCCGAAGAATGAGCAGCGATGAAACATTACTTCACGCGGCTCCCGTTTCGGCCGATTTCCATTGATATGCTTTCACGGGCTCTGGACTCCGGCGTCATCCTAGTGCATCATTCCAATTCAATCTGCGGGTAAAGTCTCCGCAGTTTGATTCTCGCGTCGGCGGTTCGGAATTGCCAGTTGATCTTTTTCGACCGGCGGTTTCGATCCTCGTTCCAGGGCT
>Ga0187893_10001893_pt1 | contig 47757 bp, 36 predicted proteins | sample MA1701074metaG_FD_139574 | JGI IMG/M metagenome (GOLD analysis project Ga0187893, IMG submission 139574) | White microbial mat communities from a basaltic lava cave in the Kipuka Kanohina Cave System on the Island of Hawaii, USA - MA170107-4 metaG ... | reverse complement strand
CACATACAGCATAATACAAGCAAATATATTCACGTTTACATGCCTACATAGCCACGGACAAAAAACTCCTACTGTCATCAAAACAAAGAGATTTCCCAGTTTAGCAGTCAGAACTTCGGCCTAACTTCCTCGCCACCGCCTCCGCAAACTCCATCGTCGTGCCCGTACCTCCCACGTCCGGAGTCAACGGCGATCCGTCCTGGTACACCGCCTCGATGGCGCGCTGCAACCGGTCCGCGGCACTGGTCTCCTCCAGGTGATACAGCAACAAGGCGGATGACATCAGCAGCGCTGTCGGATTCGCCACGCCACGGCCCACGATATCCGGCGCCGAGCCGTGCACCGCTTCGAACACCGCGCAATCTTCTCCCACATTCGCCCCAGGGACCACGCCAAGTCCTCCCACTAATCCTGCCGCAAGGTCCGACATGATGTCCCCGTACAGATTCGGCATCAGCAATACATCGAACTGTTCGGGCCGGGCCACCAATTGCATCGCCGCGTTGTCAACGATGAATTCGTTGTAGCTCACCTCCGGATACGCCGCCGCCACCTCCCGGCAGCATCGAAGGAACAATCCATCCGCGAGTTTCATGATGTTTGCCTTGTGAATGGCGGTGACTTTCTTCCGTCCGAACCGCCGAGTGTGATCAAAAGCGGCCTTGGCGATGCGCAATGATGCCCTCCGAGTGATCACCTTCAGGCTCGTCACGACGTCGTTCACTACTTCGTGCTCAATCCCGGAATACAGATCTTCTGTATTCTCCCGGAAAATCACCATGTCGAGCTTCACATCGGAGAATCGGGTCCGCAGATTCTGCAGCGTCTTCACGGGCCGGATGTTGGCGTACAGGTCGAACTTCTTGCGCAGGGCTACATTGACGCTCTGAAAGCCGCTGGCAACTGGAGTCGTCACGGGACCTTTCAGCCCCACCCTATGCCGTTCCAGTGCCCGAACCACATTCGGCGGAATCGATTCGCCTGATTCGCGAATCAGTTTCTCGTTGCACTCTACCCTATCCCAGTCGATCTTCACGCCGGTGGCGCTCATCACCCGTATCACGGCATCGGCTACTTCCGGACCGATTCCATCTCCTGGAATCAAGACGATATTGTGAGTCACCTACTCATTTTAGCCGCGCGTGCCAAAATAAGATCTTCATGCCGAGAATCTCCCGTGCTTTGCTCTCCGTCACCGATAAGACCGGGCTCGCCGAGTTTGCGCGTACTCTATCTTCCTTTGGCGTCGAACTCATCTCCACCGGCGGCACGGCAAAGATGCTGCGCGACGCAGGCCTGAGCGTAACGGACGTGGCTGAGGTCACCGGTTTTCCCGAAATGCTCGATGGCCGCGTCAAGACGATTCACCCGCGCGTGGCGGGCGGCGTCCTCGCCATCCGCTCCAAACCCGATCACATGGCCGCCCTCGCAGAGTATTCGATCCCGGTTATCGACATGGTGGTGGTCAACCTCTATGCCTTCGAGAAATTCGCCGCCAAGGAAGGCATTCCCGTCGAGGAGCTCATCGAAAACATTGACATCGGAGGACCCACCATGATCCGCGCGGCGGCGAAGAACTTTCAGGACGTCGCCGTAGTCACTTCCGCGGACGACTACGCCGTGCTTGCCGGTGAACTCACCGCCAACGATGGCTCGCTCTCCCTGGCAACCCACTGGCGCCTTGCGAAAGCGGCCTTCGCGCGCACGGCTGCCTATGACCGCGCCATTACACAGCGTCTCGCACGCATCGACGCCGACAGCGGCCATCTTGTCGACCATCCCGCGGAGACCGTACCGGCTGTTCTGGACGTGCACCTGCCCCGTTCGATGTCTCTTCGCTACGGGGAGAATCCTCATCAGTCCGCCGCGCTCTACTCCTCGAACGCCGGCGGGATCGCTTCGGGACGCCAGATCCAGGGCAAAGAGCTGTCCTATAACAATCTCGTCGATCTGGACGCTGCCTGGCAGCTCATCCTCGAATTCACCGGACCCGCTTGCGCGATCATCAAGCACACCAACCCTTGCGGCTGTGCGGAACAGTCCACACTGAGCGAAGCCTATCTCCGCGCTCTGGAAGCCGATCCGGTATCAGCGTTCGGCGGTGTGCTTGCTTTCAATCGCCCCGTCGAAGAAGGGACCGCCGCCGAAGCGTCGAAGATATTCACCGAATGTATCGCCGCTCCCGGATTCACCGAAGGTGCGCTCGCGATTCTCGGAGCAAAGAAGAATCTTCGCCTGGTCGAGGTGACCAGACCGGTGGCGGATGAACTCGTCGTCAAATCAATCTCCGGCGGATTTCTGGCCCAGACCTCCGATCGTCACATCCTGGATAGGGCCATGTGCAAGGTGGTGACAAGACGCGCACCGACCGACCACGAATGGCGCGCCCTGGAGTTCGGCTGGAAAGTTTCGAAGCACGTCAAGTCCAACGCGATCGTGTATGCGCGCGCCGGCCAGTCGATTGCTTCAGGCGCCGGGCAAATGTCCCGGATTGATTCGGTCAAGATCGGAGCTATGAAAGCCCTTCTTCCCTTGCAGGGCTCCGTCGTCGCCTCCGATGCCTTCTTCCCCTTTCCGGACGGGCTCGAAGAAGCCGCCAGTCATGGAGTCATCGCCATCATTCAACCCGGGGGCTCCATCAAGGACGCCGATGTTATCGCGGCCGCGGACCGCCTGGGACTCGCGATGGTCTTCACCGGCGTTCGCCATTTCCGGCACTAGCGGGAACCTTGTCCCCGCCGATATCGTCCTTCCAGAGAGGTCACCGGCCATGCGATTTCCGATCCTGCTGATTGCTTTCCCCCTCCTTGCCCAAACACCAGACCCAACACTCCAGAAACTTCTCGTGGAAGTGCAGACTCTGCGGGTCGCGATCGAGCGATCCACGCTGCTGGGCGCACGTACGCAGATAGCCATGCAGCGCATCCAGATGCAGGAAACACGGACTTCGCGCCTCGCCCAGACGCTGGACGGAGTCCGCCGCGAAATCACTGAACTCGGCTTCCAGGCGGAACGGCTCGCCGCTCGCATCAAGGAATTAGAAGATCGTTCCGCACACGTCGATCCAAACCTGCGGAAGGACGTCGAGGCCGAAATCAAACAGTTGAAACGGGAACAGGAGCAGATGGCGGGGATCGAGCAACAGCGGCACGCCCGCGAGGCCGAGATCGTCACACAGCATCAACTCGAACAGGGCCGCCTTACCGACCTGCAGGCGCGCGTCGACGAAATGGAACGCGCTCTTGACAGCGCCATCCGGTCCGTGGCCAATCCGCGGCCGTGACTATCGCACGCTTACCTTCCCGATCGCGCGGCAGGCTACCACACCGGCAAGGCCTATTCCGAGCAGCACTGCAGAAGCGGGTTCGGGTATGAAGCTTGCGGGCGTTGTTGCGGACGTAATGGTTGTTTGCGCATCTTCGCCGATCTGTCCCTCGTTAATCGTCCTGCTGTCGAGATCGATCAAATTCAGCGCACTGGCGCTCAATTCGGATTCGTACAGGCCGGTTGCCTGGTTGAGAGTGAAGCTGATCGCCCCCGACACCAGACTTGCATCGATCAACGGTAGGCCGCCGGCGGCGATTTCGCCGCTCACTTCCAGTTCCTCGGCATCAAGATCCTTTGTCCCGCTCAGTGTCAGGGTTACGCCACTGTAATTAACAGAAATAGCGCCGGAAACCGACATATTGGCCAGATCAAGGTCAAAGCTGAATTCGGGATCGATATAAACGCCGCTACCCGACCCCGAGCCGGTATGGCCGTCCATGAGCCAGTCACTCGTGTAACTGAACAGGTATTGGTTGCCAGGGCCACCGATGAATATCAGCGTTCCCGCGTAGTCGATGGAGACCGGGACTCCGTCATAAGAGCCGGTGAGCGATCCGTTCCAGCCAATGTTATTCACCGACCAGAAGTATGCAAACGAACCCGAGGAGGGCTGCCCGGTAGCGTGCGATTGATGGATGCCGATCATCGAGACATCAAAATCCGCAATCGTCGATCCGACCACGGCCACAAGCTCAGCAGGCTCGATCAAGCCCCCCGCTACGGTTGACGGCCGCAGGAGAGTGAGAGGAAGCAGCGCGAGCAAGCGCCATCCTCGCGCAGAGACGCGAATATCTTGCATATGTTCCAAATTGGTATCTGAATGTGGTGACAGAGCCTCCGATGGTGTACACGGTCACCCTTTCGAGCTTACACCGGACGCTCGAATGCCGCAAGGTTCAAAACAGGTTCAAAACAGGCTCATAGACATTGCCCGATACGGGCGAAGACTTGGTCCGTCGCAGCAATTGCGGGCGCTCGCAGTATTGTGCTCGCCGGTGCTGATCCGACCGAGACGCGCTTCCGGTCCCAGACGCTGGAAATCAGAACGCTTCATCCGGCCGTACATGGAGTGTCCAGCACTTCGGGGAGAACGATCCGGCCGAACAATTTCTGAAGTATTCCGAGATCGCCGAGCCGCGCGAGGTAGATGCAGGGCGTGCTGTCGGCCACAACCGTCATTCAGTACGACGATCACGTACGAATTGATCGAGGACAGCCGTTTCAGCCGCTAAATCTCCCGGCCCGTATGTCGTAAGCGGGATGTGGCGTTCGCCCGCGAGATCAAGAAACTCCTGGCGCGGCATGCCCAGCATCTTTGCAGCATAGCCGGAGCTGATCTTGCCTTCCGCAAACAGTCGCAACGTTGCCTCACGCTTGATTGTGTCGACCAGATCCTGTGCGAAAGGCTCCCGGAGAGCTCCTTCGGGAAGATCCCAATCGAAATGGAGCGTGGCCGGCATCAGAAAAGCTCTCTTTGCCCAAAGCATAACATAGAGGACCTCTGTTTCCTGTGATTCCAATGCTGTTATCGAGATGTCGGCAGTTAGGGAAGACGAGTGGGTGCAGGCGCGGCGGCGAATCGGCCGCCCGTATTTTCGAGTTTCGCAGGCGGTCGGCATGCTTGTACATTCTTTCGTGCCGCAGACCCGGGCGAACGAACGTGTGGCTTGAATCAAACCTTTGCCGCGCTGGAACCATACCTTTGCCAGCGGATGGAGCGGCAAGCGCTTGATTTCTTGTCGCTGCTGCTATGGTCAGCAGATGCGCTGGCAGGATAATTTTGCCGAAGTCGACAGGTGGACGCATAGTTTGGCCGCGAAAACCCGAAACAGGGGGGCATAGCTCCGAAACAATATGCTTGACTTCTGTGTGTATACAGGCATAATGGCACATATACGATGCCGGGTGACGAGACCACCGAAGCTTCGCGCCTGGCTCTGACGAACCTAGCGCCGGGTGGCAAAGCCACGGTGGCGGAGCTCGCACGAGGGGTTCACAAATTCCAGTGCTGCTTCCACCCGTGGATGCGGGCGGCGATAAAGGTACAGTAGCACGCTTTCGGGCAGAAGTAGCGCTGATCGCGGAGTGCTGAAAGCTTGACTCAAAAGCGGAACTTCAACGCGAACTGTATCTGCCGTCCTTCGAACGCCAGTGTCGACCGGCCGAAGTTTACATTCGACCACTGTCCCGTCGCCGTGTTATACGTCCCGAGTGAATTGCCCGGCGCTCGCAAATTCACGCGGTTGAGCAAGTTGAAGAATTCGGCGCGGAATTCGATTGCCCCATTGTCCCGTGTAAACCACGGGGTGCGGAAAATCTTCATGAGCGATCCGTCCACGGTCGCAAAGCCGGGTCCGCGGAACGTATTTCTTCCGAGCTGCGATATATTGCCCGCGCCCGCGGGAGCGAACAACGGGCTGAAGCTCGTGACGCTGCCGAACACGCCATCCGAGAAGTTACGCGGGCTTGATCCCGGCTTGCGGCCGAGTGCGCGCGTGGGATTCGGACGGTCGCTGAACACGCCGTCCAGGTTGTAGTCCTCCGCGGTCACTACCGTGAATGGGAACCCGGACTGCATCGACACGATTCCGTTCAGCTGCCAGCCGCCCAGGATGCTTCCCATCGCGTCCGCGCGCGAGCGCAAGAACGGCAGCTCCCAGACGAAGTTTGCGGCGAGACGATGCGTCACATCGAATGCCGACGGGCCGCGGTCGAGCGCGATGTTGTTCACCTCCTGGGATCCCTGCAACTCGCCCGCGCCGCCGCCGAATGGCTCGGAGTCGTTGTCGATCGAGCGGCCGAACGTGTAAGCGATCTGCGCCGAGTAGCCGCTCTGGAAACGGCGGCTCAACTGCGCGTTGGCGCCGTGGTAGCTCGAGCTCGCGCCATTGAATCCGTGTGTGATCGAACCGAAGCTCGGATGCACGCGGTTGACGACATTGTCGGCGCGGTCGCCCGAAAAGCGGTTGATCTCGTTCCGCAGCAGCAGCTTTCTTCCGGCGTTGCCGTTGTAGTTGAGTTCGGCGATCCAGTCGCCCGGCAGGCGCCGCTGCACGCCCAGGAACCATTGAGGAGCATAGGGTGTTTGGAGCGTCGGATCGATTGTCTGGAGCGCGGGACGGAGAGCCGTCGAGCCGTTGAACGAATCGAGCGGCCGCGCGAAGGACTCGTCGCCCGTGAACGGAATGCGGTAGACCGCTCGCGGATTCTGGTTCGCCAGCGCCGAGAGCGTCACGGCTAATGAAAACGGTGTGTTGAATCGTGAGTTACCCGTAAAGTTCGACCACACGCGCGAGTAGAAAACGCCGCCGCCGCCGCGGATACTCCAGTTCGCGGCTCCCGTGGGATCCCACGCGAAGCCGAACCGGGGCGCGAAGTTCAGGTTGTCGCGGTTGTAGAGTTCGCTCGCTTGGCGCACAGCCGCATTGCCGAGATTCGGCTGTGTGAAGTAGAGCGTCGAGATCAGGCCGTTCTTGTCGGTCAGAGTGGCGAAGTTGTCGTAGCGCAGGCCCAGATTGAGGGTCAGCCGCGGCGTCACCTTCCAGTCGTCCTGAAGGAAGAACGCGAACTCCTTCTGGCGGAAGTTCCGGTAGGTGCCGGCCGGAAGACCCGTTTGCGGACGGACGCGGGCTTGCACGCTGAGTGGCTCGTCGTCGGCGAAGTCGAAGATGTCCTCGAACAGAAACTGCGGTTTGAGAAATGTCGGGAAGTCGGAGTTCTCCTGGAACGCGCGGAACTCGCCGCCAATCTTCAGGGAATGCCGCGCCCGGATGAGGCTGGCCGCGTCATACACCGAGAACGTGTTCGTGCGGATGTCCAGCGGGAAGACGAAGCCGTCTGTCGACGCGAAGCGCTCTGCGGCGCGGCCCGCCGTCTGCATCTGGATGAAGGGAATCTCGGGGAAGTTGCCGTCTGTGTACTGCGGATCGTGATTAAAGCCGAGCCGCAGGTCGTTAATCAGATTCGGCGAGAAGACGTGCGTATGGTTCAGCGCAAGGTTCTGATCGAGTTCCTTCGTTGTCTGCGTAAACGCCCGCGCGCTGTTCCCGGAAGGCGACTCCCGGTTGTCATCGTTTTGGCTGAACCGGAAGCTCACCGTGTCTTTTCCGCTGTTGAACGTGTGATCCAGCCGGACGGACAACTGATCGTCATTCGTAAAGCCGGGAATCGCAACGAACGTTTCGCCGAGATCCGGAACGCCATCGGCCGGACCGGCGACGCGTACGCCGGTGGCTGGACTTCCGATGTCCCGGATGTTGAACGTCGGATTCGGGGCGGGGAAGTCGCGGAACAGCCGCGCGGCGATCGAGTTTGGCCGCGTGCGAGCCACGAAATCGCGGAACTGAGGCGTTTCTACCGTGACCTGCCGAGTGCCCGGCTGCCGCAGCCGCAGGCCCTGGTAACTGAAGAAATAGAACAAGCGGTTCTTGAGCACGGGGCCGCCGAGCGTGGCGCCGAACTGATTTCGCTTGAACTCCGGCTGTGACCCGCTTCGGGCCTCAAACGTATTCGATGCATCGAGGTTGTCGTTCCGGAGAAACCAGAACAAGGAACCATGCAAATCGTTTGTGCCGCCGCGCGTGATCACGCTGATCATCGCTCCGCCCGAGCGGCCATATTCAGCCGAGAGATTATTCGTGACGATCAGAAACTGCTCGACCGCGTCGGGACTGAGCGACAGGGTCGTGCGGCCGCCTTGCCGGTCGTTATTGTTCGTCACGCCGTCGAGCAGGATCTGGTTGTCGCGGAATCGCGTGCCAGCCGCGCCGATGCGTGCATCGGTCGTCTCGGACTCCTGCAGACCGCTGCCCGCGACACGCACGACGCCCGGTTGCAGCTCGGCGAGCTGATAGACGTTGCGGCCGTTGAGCGGCAGATCGATGATTGTGCGCTGGTTGACCACCGCCGATATCTGCCCCTTCTCAAGATTGAGCGCGGTTGCCGAGTCGGTTACAGTGACGCTGTCCGCGACGCTTCCGACCTCGAGTGTGATGTCGAGACGGCGCACTTCGCCGACGTCGAGCGTAAGCTTCTCGCGCCTCGCCGCACGGAAGCCTCGTGCCTCGACCGTGATCTCATATTCAGTTCCAGCCGGCAAGCTCACCAGCCGGTACAATCCGGTGGCATTCGACTCAGTCGACCACTTGCGCTGCGTTGCGGTCTCAACCGCCGTCACCTGCGCGCCGGTGATCGTCGCCTGTGAGGGATCCGTTATGGTTCCGGTGAATTCACCCAAAATTCGCTGCGCTAGTGCCGCGGAAGGTACAAGCAAAGCGAGAAGAACTAGGCATCGTCTCATATCCATCTTATAGCAGGTGGTGCTTGACGGATTGTGTGGGGCAAGCCTCTGGCTTGCCGGCAGGCTTTCAAGCCGGCCAGGTCGAATCACACTGTGCTACCTTACTCGCGTGGTGTGGTTTCTCCTCCTTCTCGCCGCCCCGCTGGCCGCGGCGGACAACTGGACCTACTTCCGCTCCGGCCCGCTCTATGTCCACACCAACGCGGGCGACGGCTCCGCCCGCAAAGTGCTCGCCACCTTCGACCAGCTCCGCTACTGGACCGCGAAAACTCTTGGGCGTGAGGAACTAAACCCGTTGTGGCCCGTGCGGCTTGTGATCGTCAAATCGGATCGAAACACTGCGTCCTACCGTACACCTCATCTGCTCCTCAAACGAGACGGCTATGTCGGTGGCATGACGTCCCGAGATGCCATTCCTCCCGCATGGCTCGAGGATTTCGCGCGCATCCTCCTTCGCGACGATACCAGGTCACTCCCCACATCGATCGAGAACGGTCTCCTCATCCTTCTCTCGACGTTTCAGGCTGAAGCTACGCGCATCACGCTTGGGACCCCACCGCCCCAGCCGCAACGCACACGCGACTGGGCTCGCGTTCACTTCCTTACTGTCGATCCGATGTACGCTGGCCGCTCACGCGTCTTCTTCAGCAATCTGAACCAGGGCGCCGACTTCGACATCGCCTACCGCAACGCCTTTGAGAAGACCGGCCAACAAATGGAAACGGAAATCGATCATTATTTCCGAGCCGGTCAGTTCACTGTTCAGCCCGTCTCGGGTAAGCCGCTCAACCCCGAGCGCGACTATCGTGAGCGGCCGCTCGAGATCGCACGCGCGCAAGTCCTGCTGGCGGACCTACTCGAGGGCCCCGCGGCGGCAACGGCCTATCGGGCGGTCGTGCATCAGCACGGTCCCAATGCCGGCGCATTCGAAGGGGTAGGAATGTGGAAGGAAGCCATCGAGCAAAAGAGCGAAAGCGCGCGGGCGTGGCTGGGCTTCGCCATCGCCGAAAAGGACTTCACTAAAGCGCAACCGGCTCTCCGGCGTGCCATGGAACTCAATCCACGCTGGTCCGAGCCGCATTTCCACTGGGGACAGCGGGAATCGGCGCCGAATCGCCAGGTTCCTCCGATCAAGCGCGCCACCGAGCTCGAACCGCGCAACATCGATTACTGGATCGCTCTGGCTGAGGCCCAGACAGCGGCCATGGACTTCGCCGCGGCGTCTCTTTCGTGGCGCCAAGCCGAGCGCGCGGGCCCCGACGAAAAGACCCGAGCTTCACTCGATCAACGGCGGCGCGACTTCGAGCAGCGCCGAATCGATCTGGAAGCGTCCGAGCGCCGGCGCGTCGAAGAAGAAAAACGCCAGGAGATCGAGAAGCTCAAGAACGAGGCGCTCGTCTCGATTCGGGCCGCCGAAGCAAAAGCGAATGCAGCAGCCGGGCCTGTAGATCTGAGCCAGAAAGTGGTCGATTGGTGGGACGGACCCAAACCCGGCGGCGCATTACAAGGACTCCTCGAGCAGGTGGACTGTCTCCGCGGTCCGGCCCGCCTGCTGGTACGCACGCCTAATGGAAAGCGCGCACAACTGCTGGTGGTGGACCCATCCAAAGTAGCGATCCTCGGCGCGGGCCACCAAAGTTTCACGTGCGGGCCGCAGAAACCGCCCCGGCGCGTCAAGATCGAATATCAACCGAAGACCGACGCGAAATCCGGCACCAGCGGCGAAGTGATGACGATCGAGTTTCCTCAATGACCGCCGTCCCGGCGCGCTGGGTGGCGATGTTCGTATTCATGCTGGTCACCTCAATCAGTTTTCTCGACCGCCAGATTCTGCCCGCGCTTGCTGTCACGATTCAATCCGAGTTTCATCTGTCCAGTGGGCAGTTCGGCGATCTGCTGGCCGCATTTTCCATCCTGTATGCATTAGGCGCGCCGGTTGCCGGCGTTCTGATCGACAGGCTTGGTTTGAACATGGGGATCTCGGCGGCGCTGGCATTATGGTCCCTGGCAGGAATAGCGACGGGATTTGCCGGTTCATTCGGGGCGCTCCTGGCGTGCCGTGGCTGGCTGGGTTTGACCTCGTCCGCCACCATTCCGGCCAACGGGAAAGCGGTCGGTCTGTACCTCGAACCTCAGGAGCGCTCGCTCGGATCCGCGAGCGGACAATTGGGGATATCGATCGGTCTGATCACGGCGCCGTTGCTCGCCAGCGTTTTGGCGGCTACCTATGGATGGCGATGGGCGTTTATCACCGCTGGACTAGGCGGGTTGCTGTGGATTCCGCTTTGGTTATGGGTTTCCTTGCGGATTCCGCATCGCCCGGCGACTGCCCCGCAGACCGGTTCAGCCACCACGCTCCTGCGCGACCGGCGCCTGTGGTGGCTCATGCTGGCGAATATGTTTTGCATGTCCACCTACAACCTTTGGGCCAACTGGACCACGCATTTGCTCGTCAACGTCTATGGCCTCACCGAGGAGCAGGCGAACTTCGGACGCGCCTGGATTCCTCCTGTATTCGCTGCCCTCGGCGGCCTGTTAGGGGGCACGCTTGCATTGCGGTTTGCGAAGAAGTCCCGATCAAATGTTGACGCACGCCTCCGAGCCTCCTTGCTCGGCGCGGCGGCGTTAATTGTTACCGCCGGCGTCCCGTATCTCCCCAACTCGACGCTCGCTACCGCGGCCATCAGTTGGAGCTTTTTTTGGACCGTGGCGTTCAGCGTCAACCTTTACGCGCTTCCTATTGATTACTTTGGCCCGGCTCGCGCGGCCTCGGGTATCGGCGCGCTCACCTTTGCTTATGGATTGATGCAGACCGTGGCGAATCCCATGATCGGCCGGGTCGTGGACTCCCACGGCTTCGGCCCGGTGTGCGCCGTAATGTCCGTGCTCCCACTCGGCGCCTGGATCATTCTGAAGAGCACTGCTCGACCCGCGTGAACTCAGTACGCAACCATCTCAGGAAGCTTTGGTTCTCGATCCGGGGTGTAGACCCGGATCCCGTGATTGTAACGTTCGCTTCGGGTCCGGAGCCTCTCGCGCGGGCAATGGTGGAAGAGGTGAAGTGTCTTCTTCCCCAATATAGGCACATGCTGGTCGAGCAAGAGTCGCCGTCCGGCACAGCGCTCCAAATTCTCTGTCGGGTTCGCCGACAGCTCGAGGGCCGCCGCGTCGGCATGGCCCCCGTACTGTTTCATACCGGCCCGGCCTACGATGCCCTGCGGCGCGCCGCGTGGTTGCTGGCGCCGACGAAAATTCTGGCTTACAACCCGCGCCTCGAAAGACACCATCTCCAATTACGGTGCCCCGTTGCCAGTGTCCTGTTCTTACGAGGCGTTCCGCTAGACCGGATCTGGCTGCGCCCGCGCTGGTGGCCGTTCCGCAAGGAGCGTACTGTGATTCCGGATACGTTCCGCGTGGTCGAGGGACGCCCGCCCTCGCGCGCCCGTGCGCGAGTGGCGGTTGTGTCACCGTACCTTCCCTATCCTTTGTCGCACGGCGGGGCCGTCCGGCTCTTCCATCTCTTGCGTGAAACCGCCGTCGACTATGACGTCTTCCTCTTCGCGTTCGCGGAGTCGCCGCAATCCGATACCGGCTCTCTTGGAGAATTCTGCGCGCGCATCACGCTGGTGGATAAGGCGCGCTATCGTGAGCCGCGATGGTCGACCCTGCTGCCGCCCGAAGTGGGTGAGTACCGATCCCCCGTACTGGAACGGTTGCTCGATCAGGCGCGCAAGGAGCTCGGAATCACCTGTGTGCAGATCGAATACACCCAATTGGCGCAGTATCGCGGAGACATTCTGGTCGAGCATGATGTGACTCACGATCTCTACAGGCAGGTCCACGAGCGGACCAAGTCGATCTCATCGTGGTGGGACTGGTGGCGCTGGCGCCGCTTTGAACGCAAAGCGCTGCGCCGCTTTGACCGCGCCGTGTTCATGTCGGAAAAGGACGCGCGGATGACGGCTCACCGGCGCGGCCTCGTCCTCGCCAACGGCGTCGATCTAGACCGGTTCGAGCCGACTCTGGAACCGGACGGACGGCGCCTGCTGTTCATCGGATCGTTCCGCCATTTCCCGAATATCGTCGCATTCCGGTTTCTCCTGGAGGAAATTTGGCCCCGGATTCGCAGGCAGTTCCCCGATGCGGAACTGACGGTCGTAGCGGGTCCAGATTCGGAGCAGCACTGGCGAGCCAGCACCGGTGACCGGGACCTGCCTCGCGCCGAGGGAGTGAGGTTGCTCGGCTTTGTAGCCGATGTTAAGCCGCTCTATGACGACGCGAACATCGCCGTTGTTCCAACCCTTGTCTCCGCGGGTACGAACGTAAAGGTGATCGAGGCAATGGCGATGCGCCGCGCCGTCGTGTCCACGCCATCCGGTTGCGCCGGACTCGACCTAGTGCACGGTGAATCAGTGTGGATCGCTGAGTCCGGCCCTCGGTTCGCCGAAGGAGTGTGTAGCCTGCTGGGAGATGCGAAACTCCGCAACGGCCTGGCCGAAGCCGCCCGCCGGCTGGCCGTGCAGCATTTTTCCTGGACCTGTCTGGGAGCTCTCCAACGCGAACTCTGGGCGGAGCTTGTTTGCGACCCACTAACTTTCCGCGCCGCCAACCCCGGCGATGCCGGCAGCATCGAACGAATTCAGCAAGCATCTCCGGAATCGGCCCAGTGGTCCGTGACTGGATACTTTTACCACCGCATCACCGTCGCCGAACTCCAGGGAACAATGGTGGGTTTCCTGGTGTGGCGCATGACGGCGCCCGGTGAGTCGGAGATTCTTGACCTCGCTGTGGACCCCGGTCTCCGGCGGCTCGGAATTGCCTCCCGGCTGCTCACCAAAGTCTTGAACGAAGCTCTCAAACAAGATCAGGGTGAGTTGTTTCTGGAGGTCCGCGAGTCGAATGCCGCCGCCCGAAGGCTATACGAAAAGTACGGTTTTCGAGTGGTCGGGCAGCGGGCGGGGTACTATGAATCTCCGGCCGAGACGGGGATTGTCATGCGATTACGAAAATGTTAAAGTTTGTCTGGGACCGGGAAATCCATGAGGGAAACCGGTTCCGGGTACTTAATCCGAATCCATGGGAAAAAGATCACCCACCGAGCCCGAGCCACCGTGATTCAGAGCGTTGACAGTGGACGGATCGGGGCTCTCCGTACGTCCGCTGTCGGCGAAGTGAAGGGCGACCCAGACTCGGCGTGGCGACCTTACTCTCGAAAAAGTAAGGAGGCATACGCTAAATGGAGATCCTGACCGAAGTAGAACTGAAAGCGCATCTGACTCAGACCGACGACGCATTCCGAAGTCTCTCGGCGAAACACACCGAGTACGATCAGCGGTTGATGGCCCTGGAAGCCAAGACCCACCTGACCGTGGATGAGCAGATGGAGGAAGTCCGGTTGAAGAAGTTGAAGTTGCACGCCAAGGATCAGATGCGCGAAATCATGGCCCGCTATAAGGAGGCCCATCCAGTTCATTGACTCAGGCTGGCTAGTCACGGGCAGGTTCTCGCACCTGCCCTCTCCTCAAACTGTAGCTTTCAACTGCTTTTCCAGATCCTGCCGCAGATTCTTCAAAGTTCCACTAATCGCTGAATCATTGATAATATTGCGCATCTCGCCTGGGTCTGACGCCAAGTCGTAGAGTTCGTCAGAATCCTGGAGAGTTGGGTAGCGAATGTATTTCCATCGCGGCGTGCGAATTGCTTGCCAAGTTGGAGTACGCGGAAAGCGTCCCTCTTCGAAATATTCTGCCAGGAATGAGGTTCGCCAGCCACTCGGCGCTTCCCGGCGGAACAGTGGCAACAGGCTGCGGCCGTGGACATCTTTGGGCGGCTTCAATCCGCCGAACGCAAGCATCGTGGGGGCGATGTCTATATTCAGTGCGTCGTGTGGGATCGTCATTCCTTGCGGGGCCATCTTGGGATACCGAAAGATCAGCGGAATCCGAATCGACTCTTCGTGGGCCCAGCGCTTGTCTCCCAATCCGTGCTCGCCCCAAAAGTAACCGTTGTCGGATGTGAAAACAAAAACACTATTGTCCAACTGCTTGGTTTCCTCCAGTGCCCGAAGCATCTCGCCGATACCATCGTCGATCGAGCGCAGGCAGCGGAGCTGGTTGCGAATGAGCTCGTCACTCGATCCTCCGCTCGGCTGCACCGCGGGCCGGCCTTCCACCAGGCGAGTCATCGCGGGCTTGTTGCGCAGATCGTCCTTCGCATTGGCAGAGCGCACAATCGGATTGCTCGAGAAGTGATCTTTGTATCGGGGCTCGGGAGTAAATGGCGCGTGAACTGCCTTGTGCGCGAGGTACAAGCAGAACGGCTTGGTGTGCGGCTTTCGGATGAAATCCACTGCGTGCTGCGACAGCAGGTTGGTCATGTAGCCTGTGGCCTTGATCTGCTTGCCATCGATATTCATCGGCGGGTCCTCGAACTGGCCTTGCCCCCGAAACGAGATCCAGCGGTCGAAACCGGGGCGAGGCGAATCGTCCGTACCCATGTGCCATTTGCCCATATAGGCTGTTTCATAACCTGCGTCGTGAAGCAGGCGTGGAAACGTCACAAGGTTGTGCGAAAGCGCGGCGTTGTCGCCGTTACCCGTGACACCATGCGCGTGGACGTAGCGGCCGGTAAGGTAGCTGGCGCGCGAGGGAGAACAGAGGGGCGTCGTGACAAAGGCATTGGTGAAGCGGGCGCCTTCTTTCGCTAGCCGATCAATCTGTGGCGTGATGGAGAAGGAGTGACCGGTGCAGCCGAGCGCGTCAGGACGCAGGTCGTCAATCAGCACGAAGACAATGTTCGGGCGGGAGGGCTGAGCCACCAAGGCCGGGGTAGCCATCACGGGGAGGAAGTCGCGCCTGGTCATATTGGAAGTCTATCCAACATCGTGGGAACAAATAACCTGTGCCGGAAGTCCATGCATGCATGGGAATGATGCTTGGCGGCGGCCGGCAGAAGGCGGACATCAACGTAACTCCGATGATTGACGTCCTGCTCGTCCTTCTGATTATTTTCATGGTGATCACCCCGCTCAAGCCAGTAGGTTTGAGATCCCTCATCCCGCAACCTGCGCCGGATGCCTCACCAGCACCCGATCCCTTGCAACTGGTCGTCTACATCAAGCCAGGAGGCCAGGTCGAAGTGAACCGCCAGCCAATGCCAACGTCGGACCTGCCGGCCAAGCTGATCGCGGTATTTGCACGGCAATCCGATGCAGTGATCTTCGTCGATGGTGACAAGCATCTCGAGTACGGCGATATAGCGCGCGTCATCGACATGATTCGCGGCGCCGGATTTGATCGCATCGGGTTGATGCCCGGCCGCCAGGGATCCTGATACACCACGTCGGCTAGGGCTTCCGTCCCTCCGCAAGGATTTCAGTCAGATCCAATTGCGCCTGAATATCCGCCCGCCGGACTCCGCCGTCAGTTGAGTCATGAGTTGCGCTGTCATTGCAGGGAAGGGATCGGTCCTCGCGCGCTGGCTCACCGAAGTCTGCCGTCCGTCTATCCGCTGGACTACGCCTGTGTATAATCGGGCCTTGGCCACTCTGAGCGTCAGCTTGAGAGCACCGAGATGCGCACTCAGATTTGGATCCTCGCCGGCAAAGAGAACAATGATCGCGCGCTTCTGCTCCCTTGAGCAGCGGCGCCCGAATCGCCGAACGCCAACTTCGGCGCTGCCACAAGGTCAACCGTCAAGTTCGCGTTGAGCTGTACTCCACCCACTGCGACGCCGATTCGCAAGCCGGCCCGCCGTAGCGCGCCGCTAGCTGGTCGCGGTTATCCGTGAGTGGCTGCGGCACCTGAGCCGTCCGGCCGAGGCCGATCGCGCCAGCGCCGCCGGCCTCCTGAAAGGCGCGCAGTTGTATCAACCCGATTGCCTGCTCGGTTCCCGGAGAGGTCTCCAAGACGAGCATGGGATCCTCCCCTCATCGCGGAATCACCGATCGGAATAATATCGGAATAAGGTTTTTATTGACAACCGCAGAGATCAGAGTATAATCAAGCAAATTCAAGAGGGCCCCGCTCCGGGGCGGTGATGAACCGGAGCAGCACAATGAGTATCCAGTGGAAATCCCCTGAAGTCCTGTCCTTTGCCTTTCAGCACAGTCTGTCCGTGTTTTTTCCGGCATTCAACGATGCTCCGTCGCTGCCGTCACTACTGGCGCGGACGTTCGAGTTATTGCGGCGGTACGTGGCGGATTATGAAGTCATCGTAGTGAATGACGGTAGTACCGATGGGACCGGAAAGGTATTGGAGCATCTAGCCCAGGAGTACGCACCTCACCTGCGAATTGTGACCCATTCCGAGAACCAGGGATACGGTGGCGCTTTGCGAAGCGGATTCGAACACGCCACCAAGGACTTTGTCTTCTATACCGACGGGGACGGACAGTACGATCCGGCCGAACTCGCCAAGCTGTTGCGGGAAGTGAGAGCGGAAACGGGACTGGTGAACGGCTACAAGAGGGCGCGGCAGGATCCATGGCACCGGATTGCCATCGGGTGGCTCTATAACCGGTTCGCGCGATTCCTGTTCCGGATCCGGTTGAGCGATATCGATTGCGATTTCCGGCTAGTCCGGCGGTCGCTGGTGGAGAAGGCGGCGCTGTCCTCGACGAGCGGGACAATCTGCGTCGAGCTGGTGCGGAAAATTGAGATGCAGACCAGGGAAGTGGTGGAAGTCCCCGTCGATCACTATCCGAGGCTGCATGGGCGGTCGCAATTTTTCCGCTTGAAATCGCTCGCGACGACATTTGCGCAGTTGTGGTTATTGTATTGGCGGCTTGTGCTGTGTCCCTTCCTTTTCCGGGAGGGGTTCTTCCGATGGGACGAGCCGAGGCGACCCGACGGCTACCGGCCGCCCGGCCGATGGGAATGGAGCGCAATGGTGGGGGTGATGGGACTGCTGCTCCTGTCGCTGGTCTCATTGGCATGGAAAACCGGCGTCACAGTAGATGAGCCGAGCCATCTGGTTTCCGCGTATCTGTACTGGCAAGGCGAAGATCAATTGAGCCCGGGAGACATGCCGCCACTAATCAAGATCGTGGCCGGATGGGTTCCCCATCTCGCCGGCATGGAACTGCCGCCACGCGAACATCCAAGTTGGAGAGCGAAGAACGAGTGGTTAGTTGCGCTCGAAATGATGCAGCGGATGGCAGGAGAGGATATCGAGCGAATCTTTTTCTGGAGCCGGGCGCCGCTGCTGTTGTTTCCCGCTTTGAGTATGGGATTGGTCTGGTGGTGGGGCCGCCAGCTATTCTCGCCGAGGGTCGGCGTTTTGCTGGCTTTGCTGGGTTCTCTTTCGCCGAACATACTGGGGCACGGGTGTCTTTTCAAGAACGATCTGGCGGCGGCTTTTGGTTATTTGTTCTTCTGGTACCGGGCCTGGGTTTACTGGCGGGGCCCGTCGGTGGTTAGTGGGGCTTGGCTGGGAGCCGCCGTGCTGTTGGGGATACTGGCTAAGCTCTCGCTGCTGATCCTGGCTCCGATCGCCGCTTTGATCTGGTGTCTGCGGAGTGCGACCTCGAGGGATATGGCTTGGCGCCTCCGCGGAGCGTCCCTATGCGCCGTGGTCCTCATTCCATTCGCCGGCGTTCTGGCCTTCTTCCCGGGAAGCTTCGGATCGCCCGTTCAGATCACCCAGGATCTGCCGCAGGCTATTCAACTCCTGAAGTGGCTCTGGCTGCCGGAGGGTCTTTGGCGAGGAATCATTTCTTTGGTGCAGTCCAACACCGGCGGGACCGGGGTCTATCTTCTTAGGGAAATGCATAATTACGGCCATCCGTTGTATTTTCTGGTTGCCCTGGCGGTGAAAATACCGGTTGCTCTCCAATTGCTGATCGTTTCCGGACTGGTGCTGCTGGGCCTGCGTCTCGCAAAGGGCCGAGTGGTGGCAGCGGATCTGTTGTGGTTGCTGCCCGGGCCCCTCTATATCGCGATTTGCTCGACCACGAGTTTTCAATTAGGAATCCGGTTGATCCTTCCGGCGATCATGTTTCTATTGCTGATGGCGGGCGCCGGAGCGCATTGGCTGCTGCAAGAGAGGCGGCGGCAGCTAATCCTGGCCGTGCTCGTGATTTGGATGGTTGGGCGCGTAGGGTCGCGGTATCCGCATTACCTCTCCTACTTCAACTCCTGGGCGGGTGGGCCCGATCACGGCCTCGCCTACTTGTCCGACAGCAATCTTGATTGGGGTCAAAATGTGCGCGAGCTGGCGCGCTTTGTCGAAGCCAACAACGTCCCGAAGATCCGGTTGGCATACTTCGGGATGGACAATCCGTTTGGCTACCTGGACGAAAAGCGAATTGAGGCGGTGGCGGCGCCCTGGGACGACCAACTCGCCAGGGGCCTCCGGTTGAAACCGGAACCGGGATATTGGGCGATCAGCGCGACTCTGCTCACCGGTCAATTGTTCCGCGAGAAGTATCGCGACTACTTCGCGGAGTTCCGGGAGACACCGCCGGTAGCAAAGGCGGGCTACTCAATCTACATTTACCGCTTCGACTGAGCCGGTGCTACCTACGCGGCAGACGGAAGAGTCTGCATGGGAATCTACTTAGGCCCGGCGGCTTCTTCCCTGGAAGCGTTGCAACGCCGATCGAGATTCGGTCAAGCGGGTGGCATGCGCAAAGGTACCTTGGCATCCTTTGTTTTGCTCCTCCACGTTCGGAGCGGTTTACCAAGTAGGTTTTGGAAAGCAATTTGCAACCATCGGACAGGCGCCCTGGGCCACGCTCCAACCGGGCGACCAAGTTTGGATTCACTGGCAGCCGGCTCCGTATAGAGAGAAATGGGTGATCGGGCGATCCGGCACGGCGGCGGCTCCGATCACGGTGCGCGGCATCCCCAATAGTCTCGGGCAGAGGCCGGTGATCGAAGGATCCGGCAGGGATGGAGGGCGACATCCTATGAAGCGATCACACCCAGAGTGGTTGACCGCGGTGGCAACCTCACCGGGTTATTACCAGGATTCGTCAACGCTTTGACCTAGGACTTCCGCCTTACAGCGACGTCGCCCTATATCAATCGCGCTGCTCTCTCCCATGCTTACGCGAATCCGGTGCTCCGTGAATACTTGCCCGTGACGCGCGTTGGACTCCGTCCCACCGACAGTGCACTGGACATTGGCGCTTGGGAGTTTAGAACCACAGCTAGTCTGCCGCCTGGAACTCCGCCGAATTAGAAGGGGGAGAGCCGCTGGTTTGGCGCTTCCGCTCGTTGGCCGGGCCATCTTTAGGAATGTATGGAGCCGGCAGTTTCGCCAGAATCCGATCGAACTTTTTCCTGACAGCCAGCACTTCCGCTTCCTGAGACGAGCTGACATCCTTATATCCGGAACCGTCGCGGCTCGATCCACAGTCGTAGAGCTTGCCATAGTGCAAGGGCGAATTGTCTTCGAGCAGCCACCGTTTCGTGCGCAGGATACGGCGATCGGCGATGAAGCTGAAGATCCATTCCCGCGGGGCCGCCTTGTCTCCACGCAGATAACCGGCGAATGAACGCCCGTCGATGATTCGATCTTTGGGCGCTTCAGCACCGGCGAATTCGGCAATTGTCGGAAGAATGTCGGAGAGATCCACGAGTTCATCGCTCGGCGCCCGCTGGTTCACCAGGCCAGGACAATTGGCGATCATCGCTACCCGCGCGCCCAATTCCGTTCCCTGCCCTTTGCCTTCGCCGGCCGTTCCGTTGTCGGCTGTGAACAGAATGAGCGTGTTCTCCCGCAGGCCATTCTGATCGAGGGCTCGCACAAGCTTGCCGATAATCTTGTCGCAGTATTCGACGTTCGCCTTGTAGTGAGCTGCCTTGTTCGCCTTGAACTTGGAGTCCTCGTCCTTCACGGTGTCGGGCGTCGGCACGTGCGGACCGTGCGTCAGAGCCATTGGATAGTAGGCCAGGAACGGCTGGTCCTTCTTCCGCTTCATGAAGTCGATCAGAAAATCGGAGTCCATGTCTGGACCATAGTCGTTCGGCGTGGTTCGCAGAAACACCCCATTGCGAATCACGGCCGGATGCCAATACCGCTCTCTGCCGTGATACTTTTCCTTGTCCTCGGGCTTCAAATAATCCTCGAACGCCCACATACAGTACTCGTCGAAGCCGCACTCGTAGATCAGATCCGGCTGCTTCCCCGACAACTGCCATTTCCCGGCGATAGCGGTCCCATATCCGCGCTTCTTCAACACCTCGGCGAACGTGATGTGACTTTTTCCGATGTCCTCCGCCAGCGAATCCGCACCCGGACCTCCGCGCATGTTCGCGAAGTTATACACGCCGTTGTGGCATCCATACTGGCCGGTAAGGATCTCGACTCGAGTCGGATGACAGATCGGCGTGGCAAAACAAGTCCGGAACTGCACACCCGTGCGCGCCAGCGCGTCAAGATTCGGCGTCTTGTGCTTCGGATTGCCGTAACAGCCCAACTCCTTAGCTCCCATATCGTCGGCCATGATAAGGAGAATGTTCGGCGGCCGCTTGACGGCGGCCGGTGCTCGTCCAGCCACCGGCAGGCATGTGGCTGCGAGAAAGCTACGACGGTTCATCATTATTTCTAGTGTAGTTTGCAGGGCAGGCACCCTGCGGCGGCCTGCTATCGAACCGCTACGGTAACACCATTTTGGGTCCTCGTCTGGCCGACGCCAAAGCTCACCGATACGGCGCCGCTGAATGCGTTGAGCTTGCCGCTTTCGGCGAATGCCAGTGGATTTGAATATTCGCGGTGAAATCCGTTTCCGGGTTCAGTCCTGTATGACGGGGACGTCTTCCGAAACGCGAGTGTTCCACATAATGTCACACGGGCCTTGCGCAATGCTCTTGGCGCGTCGGGCCTTCGGTGTCCTTCTTCCAGCCATGCTGCCCCTCTTCCCTTAGGATAGTCGGAAGTTTGTACAAAGCCGTCGGCCAGCGTTATAGGAAGCCGGTGCGCTTTCCTTCGCCGGCCTAGTAATAAGTCTTATCGGGCAAACGGTGAATCTCTCGTCGTAGTGAAGGTGCGTACGTCTTCATAAACGGGACGTCGTGATGCGGAGTTGGCGGCAGCGCTCAGGGAGATCGGAAAGAACGCTACCTCCTTACGTGCTCCAGCGTCTCGGAAATTTCTGATCGACAGTTGAACGGAATGCGGCTATCGCCGTGATGGTTTTCGAGGTACCACGCAAACCGCTTGCCGCGGATCTCAAGACTCAAGTGGCCGCCGTGCACGGCTTCCGCTTCGGGGAGCTTACAAAGGTCGCCAATTATTCGATCGCGAATATTCGATCGCCTCACGCTAGTCCAGATCACCCTTGCCCAGCTGCCGCATTTTGAGAGCGCATCTGTTTCATGAATTCCCGCACTGCGGCGACATGACCGGGCGAGCGGCGTTCCGACCAAGCTTCGTAGCGCTGCGCGACTCTTTCGAGGTGTGCCAAGAACTGCTTGTCCACGAAGCGCTCGCGAGCCTGCGGGACTATAGGTTTGAGGAGCTCCCAAACCCCGAAAAACTCGCCGCTGGTCTCAAAGAAGAGGTCCTCGTGAAGAAGTCCGTAATCGAGGAGCGCACAGGCCTGCTCCCAGTAGCCTGTCACCATTCCCGCAAACGCGCCCTCTTCCGTTCCAGGCGCCGCGATGCGCATCGCGTCTTCGAAAGCGTCCACGATGTAGTTCTTGAAGAACCAGTCGCGTGCTTGGCGCAGCCGAGCCTCGCGACGCAAATCATACACCTGAAGGTGCAATTGCGCTTGCTCGTGCGTGGGTTTCGTTTTCTTTTCCATTGCTTCCTTTCTCCTTTCCTGATTAGTCGCTTTCCATCGGTCAGTATTTGTTGCGGCAGGCCATCACTCCACCGTCGACGTCCCAAATTCCGCCGGTCACCCAAGACACATTGTCCGACATTAACAAACAGATGACCTCCGCAACCTCCTCCGGCGTTCCGATCCTCCCGATCGGATGAAAGCCGTTGAAACCCTGTAGAGCCGCGTGAACCTAATCCCTTGGATAAATGCCTCGAAAATAGGCCTCTCTACCACCGCTGGAGAGACCGCGTTGACGCGGATCTTCGCCCGAGCCAGATCCATTGGCGAGGTGTTGTGTCAGGTCGTGCAATCCCGCCTTCGTCGTCGAATAAGACGAAGAGAGCGTCGCTTCGACCGCTTGGCGGGCACATATCGATCCGATGTTCGCGATGGAGCCGCCCGTGCGGCGCGCCATTCTTTTCGCTACGGTCTGCGTGATGAAAAGATTCCCCGGTTCAATGCGGGGTATCGGCCGTAGTCCCCCATCGTTTGTTCCACGAATGGCTTCGGAAGAAACACGCCCGGAATTGGGATGTCGGGTACGCCGATTCGACTCCGGTTCCCCTGCGCGGCCTGGGCATTCTCTACTATGATGGGCAGGCTCGCAAATGGAAGGTTTCCGAAGACGGTAAGCCCTTCGTAAGCCCGCTTCCTTGATGCGATCGAGTCGGCCGAGAAAATCAATTCCGCCTTGTTGATTTCAGTCTAGGGGTTACCCTGGGCAACCTTTGCTGCGGATGGAGACTTTGGCAGCATCCGATACAAAGTCGTGCGGCTAATCCCAAGAATCTCAGCAGTCAGTTGCCGGTTGTAGCCCGTCGCTTGGAGGACTTCCATGGCGTAGGTCCGCTGCGCCTCCTCGAGAGTTTGAAAACGCTGCCCTGCGGTTTGCCTTCCTTCGGCGCGTGCGGCGCGCATGTACTCCGGCAGGTCGTGTACCTGAATTGCGCTGCCCTCGGCCATCATGCAGGCATGGGCGATTACGTTCTCAAGCTCACGAACATTGCCAGGCCACGTGTATCTCGCAAAAAGAAGTTGTACTCGCCGCGTAACGCTGGAAGTGGGTTTGCCATACTGTTCCGCGAACTTCCTCAGGAAATGGGACACCAGCATTGGCAGATCCTCTCTTCGCTCGAACAGAGATGGGAGTGCGATCTGAGCGATGGAAATCCGATAATACAAATCCCCTCTAAACTTCTTGTCCCGTATCATTTCGACCAAGCTCCGGTTAGTCGCCGCCACTACTCGTACGTCCACCTTGTGTGCGACCGGTGATCCGACGCGCTGAACCTCCTGCTCCTGCAGAACTCGAAGGAGGCGGCTCTGAGTCGCGGCTGGCATTTCGCCGATTTCGTCAAGAAACAGAACTCCCTGGTGGGCATACTCAAATAGTCCGATCTTGTCGTGGCTGGCTCCGGTAAAAGCGCCCTTGACATGTCCAAACAGCTCGCTCTCCATCAGCGGCTCGACAAATGCTCCGCAGTTGAAGGACACAAACTTCCCGGAGCCCGCGGGGCTGAATTTGTGTAAGGCTCGCGCCACAAGCTCTTTACCGCTGCCTGTTGGACCCGTGATGAGCACGCTGCGGAAGTAGGGAGCAACACGACGAATCCGGGAAAACACTTCCAGCATTGCTGGGCTGCGCCCAATCATCCCGAGAAACTGGCTTGCATCGAGGAGCTCGGAGTCCAGTCTTGTTACTGACTGCCGTTTCCTGGCATCGGCGGCCAATTCTTGAATCCGAGCTCGCAATTTTGGGATGTTGACCGGCTTGGTCAAAAAGTCACACGCGCCTCGACGGATCGCTTCTACAGCGGCTTCAGGCGACGAGTCGCTTGTCAGCAGGAGCACATCTATACTAGGGTCAATGGCGGCAAGCTTATCGAGCATCTCCATTCCCCCGATGATTGGCATCATCAAATCGACCAGGACGATCGGCGGCGAATGAAGCTTGACTAAGTGGATCGCCTCCTCGGGATCCGTCGTGGTCTGAAGATCCAGCTCGTCGGAGGCCAGCACCCGACTCAATAAGTCGAGGAATTGCGCATCGTCGTCCACCGCTACAATCTTCACGCGGGATGGGCTTGCCTGCGCCACAGTAGTTAGCATTGTACAGAATAACAAACCACTTAGCTATTTACTTTCTTCGATACGAGTTCTGGTTTTTGGACGCGGGGCCAGATTATTAACATTGCCGGCGCCGGGCTTATAACTTTTTCAAGCGTAGCTGTCGATCAACCGTTCGTGGGACTGTCCCGTTGGACGCTGGGCGCGATGCTGTGCTGTGTTGCCCTGTCATGCGCCGGCCTGGTAAGAATGCACCAGTCCCGCCAGCGGGCAGCAGACGAGCAGAGGACGTACCGGATCGGGTTTCAGAACTCGCCCCCGCGACAGTTTGTGGATGCGCAGAACCAGCCTTATGGCTCGGCCATCGACATTCTCAATGAGGCCGCGCGGCGAGCGAAGGTACGTCTGCAGTGGGTCCTGGTCCCGGAGGGCCCAGACCGGGCGCTCGGCGAAGGAGCGATCGAGCTATGGCCGATAATCAACCGGTTACCGGAGCGTAGCCATCTCCACATTACCGAGCCTTATGCGGAAGTAACATTCTGGCTCACATCCAAGGATGGAGGACACCCCCTCCAGCCGAGCGAAACTGCCGGTCAGGCGGTCGGAATCACCCGTGGACTGGCCAGGATGATCGCCCAGAAACATCTTCCTCGTGCCAGCCTGGAAGAGTTCGCCAGCTTCACCGAGCTGAATGAAGCCTTGTGTGGTGGTAAGGTGTTCGCCGGCATCATCGCGGAAGGCGTGACCCACGCCTCCCTGTTTCGCAAACCGGAAGGGTGTAGCTTGCGGATGTCGCCGATCTCCGGAGGGCGAGTTTACGCCGGCATCGGAGCCTCGCGAATGCACCCCGCAGCCATCCGCACGGCGAACTTGCTGCGGCGCCAGATCGGAGAAATGGTCAGCGACGGCACATTCTCCACTATTTCCTTGCGCTGGTATGGATACCCTACCAGTGAAGCGGTAATGGTAGAGCGCCTGGCGCAGGTGGAGCGCCAGGCTGAGGTGCGAACCATCGCACTGGCGGTTGCCGCCGTCGCCGTTGTCGGACTGCTATGGATGGCTATGCGGTTGGTATGGATGGCTGTGCGGCTGCAAAATGCAAAGCGCGTAGCAGAGCAAGCGACACGGGCAAAATCGGAGTTTCTAGCTAATATGAGCCATGAGATCCGGACCCCCATGAACGGGATCATCGGTATGACAGACATCACTCTATCAGCCGAATGCACGCCCGAGCAGCGCGAACATCTCGAGATTGTCAAAGCATCGGCCGAGTCGCTCCTGGGGATTCTAAACGACATTTTGGATTTTTCAAAGATCGAAGCTGGCCGGCTGCAGCTTGATGAGAGCCAGTTCAGGCTGCGCGACTGTCTAGACGAGTCGTTGAAGCTGCTGGCCGTGCGTGCCGGTGAGAAGGGCATTGAACTGGCCTATCATGTGCCGGCCGACGTCCCCGACGCCCTGGTGGGAGATGCTATGCGCATCCGGCAGGTGGTCGTAAACCTAATCGGAAATGCCTTGAAATTCACGGAGCGCGGCGAAGTGGTGCTCGAAGTAGGTTTGGAAGCGATAAGCGAGGATAGCGTAGATCTGCGCTTTGCGGTTCGTGATACCGGTATTGGCGTTGCGCGCGAACAGCAGGACAAGATCTTCAAAGCGTTTACACAGGCGGACGGGTCTATAACACGAAAATTCGGAGGTACCGGGCTTGGGCTGGCTATCACTTCCAAACTGGTCCGGATGATGGGTGGCCGAATCTGGCTGGAGAGCGAACCAGGAAGGGGAAGTACGTTCTTCTTCACCGCGCGATTGGGACGCGGGACGCCAGAGGAGAACGAGGCACAACCCGTACAGCTCAGTGCCCTGCGTGTCCTGGTGGTGGATGACAATGCCACAAACCGGAGAATCCTCGATGAGGTTCTGCGTGGTTGGGGCATGCAGCCGTTACTAGCCTCCGGAGGCGCGGACGCTCTCCAACTGGTGGAGCACGCAGCCGCCGCCGGTGAGCCGATCTCGCTGGCTCTGCTCGATGTGCAAATGCCTGAAATGAATGGCTATGAATTGGCAGCGTGTCTGCAGAGCAGCGGAATGACCGGCACGCCAATCGTCTTGCTGTCATCCGCGGGCGAACATCTCAATGTAGTCCGGCGTCGCGACCTGCGAATCGTCGCGACCTTGGCCAAGCCCGTCAAGCAGTCCGACCTGCTCCACACCATTGAGCACGCTCTTGGCAGGCGGGAGAAGCCACGCGCTACTTGCTCAGATCGGACCGCTGTCCCGAGCCAACGGCCTGTCCGAGTTCTCCTCGCTGAGGACTCAGTCGTCAATCAAAAGGTCGTATCAACCTTGCTCGAACGGCGCGGCCATTCGGTCATGATTGCGCCGAACGGCCGTCTGGCCGTCGAGGAGATGGAGCGGAACCAGTATGACGCTGTGCTGATGGACGTGCAGATGCCTGAGATGGACGGTTTCGAAGCCACCGCGGCAATTCGCCGGCGGGACATGGACCTGGGCCGCCACACGCCCATTTGGGCCATGACCGCCCATGCCATGAAGGGCGACCGCGAACGTTGTCTGGAAGCGGGTATGGATGGCTACATTTCCAAACCGATTCGAGTGGATGAATTGATTTCACTGATCGAGGCGCTCAGCGCGGCCGAGACCCCCGAGCGGCTCGATGATTGTTCGCACACACCTGTAGAGCGAGTGCAAACTGGGAACTGAGCGCTCAGCTTGTGCGCGCCTTTTCTTGGACAGCCACGCCGTCTGATGCCTCGGGTCTTTGCCTATTCTTGCTACTCAACCGCCCACCCAATCGCTGAATTCGCAGCATAGAGACTTCAGCCAGCCACTTCGGAGGCCTGCCTCTTTTTTCCCATGTCCTAGGCGTTCCAGCGCGAGAATCGTTTCCTCGATCCGAGCTCGTTCGGCCCTTAGTTCGGCAAGCATTTTAGTGACTTCCATATATAAAAGAGCGCACCGCTGTTCGTTAAGAACGCCGCTTTTTCTCCAACTCTTTCCGTAGGTATTCAGAAAAGAGCATCGGCGAGCCGCCCTCCTCCTTTAATTGTCTTTGTACGGCAAGCTGGTACTGTTCCAGAGTTTTCTTGTTCCATGATTGCAAACAAGAACTGATGTCCACGAGGAGAACGATTTCCCATGGCAAAAAGATGTTTTGGTTGATTTCGTTTCGGAGCAGCGCCCGAAACAGCCGGTTGAAGCGGGGTAACGTCGCTTCGTGGCCAGGCAAATTTGCTGCCAGGCGACAACACCTATGTTAAATGCAGGGAGCGGTGCCCGCACGAATGCGCTCAACAACGTGGCGCATATCGCGGTTCTCAGCCATCCTCCCGGCAGATCAAAAGAAGTCTGCCGGAAAAGCAAGACGGTGTAAACGAGGGAAATCCCTAGTTTTCGCAGTACCACGCCGTCGTTCGGCAAGCGCGGCAGCGGGAGAGGCATCGGTAGAAACTTCGCATGGCAATACGTGCGTCTCCCTGCTGCATGCGCAGGGTGTGCCGATGAAAGACATTTCCGACATCATCCGGCACAGCGACATCCACCTCACTCAGAACATCTACCAACAACGGTTCGCGGAGACGCCAAAACCCTACCTGCTGATTAATTCTCTGAACTTTCGGTCAAGCTCAGACAGCAGTATTAGCTCATGTGCTCACGCGCGTGGAAGTGGCAGAGCTTCTTCCTGTTACGGTCCACCGTCGCGTCTGATCACCCGCATAGGCCTGCAGACAGAGTTGCTGACAAAAAGCGAAGAAATATGAAAGCGCTCCGAAAAGACCGGCTCTAAGTCTTTGATTCTGAAGTGGAGCCACCCGCCGGGATCGAACCGGCGACCTGCTGATTACGAATCAGCCGCTCTACCAGCTGAGCTAGGGTGGCCCGTCTTTATTTTTAACAACTTACAGGAGCCGCCGGGAGGGAGTTGGATTCAATTGGATTCAATTCACCTTGCCGCCCTCAGCAGCGTCCGGCTTTGATTTTAGCAGATGATCCAGTGATTCGACAGCCAGATGCACGCTCTCGGGAACAGACTTGATGTAGTACTCCAACGTGGTTTGGGCAGTCGTGTGGCGGAGGTGAGCCGGGACGTCCTTGACGGTGGTCAGTTGCATGTCCGTTGAGCACGTGCGTCTGAGCATCTGGTGCGTGACGCCAGGAACTCCGGCCTTCTTCCCTGCTTCCTTGAGGACCCGGGAAAGGAAAATTGTGAGTATTGATCGCCGTGCCGCGCGCAGAGGGGAAGATGAACGCACTTGGCGAGGCGTTCTTGGCGACCGAGGTGGAACGGCACAGGGCTTTTAGGTTTCCAGATCGAGACCCTTCGCGCGGCGCTCAACGTCCGGAATCTCGTCAAGCCGGGGGTGGATTGGATCTCGTGGGGACCGGGGGACATGAGTTTTGATATCGAGAGGCATTCCAATAGCCCCTTCAAGACGCTCAATGAGGTCCATGCCTTCGTAATCGAACAACTCAAGGGCTTCGACGTGCGTGTCGCGGCCCAGGATCAGAGTCCAAACGAGGCGGGATAAATTACCCTGCCACGAACGCTCTCGAGAGCACCGGGGCGTAGTTCCATCGCCAGAAACGCTTCGGCGGGGAAAGGGCTTTCAAGGGGCCGCGCTTTCTCACTGGAAAAGCCAAATCGCGGATAGTAATCGGGGTGTCCGACGACGATCACGATCTTCTCATCCCGGGCGCGCAAACAATCCAGTCCGTACCGGATCAGCCGTCCACCGATACCCCGGCGCTGATGCGCAGGCAGTACGGCGAGAGGGGCCAATGCCACGGCCGGGACCAAGGCGCCGGGTGTCTCAATCCACATCCGGCTGAATAGAACGTGGCCGACGATTCGCGTCTCTAGCTCGGCAACCAGAGAGAGAAGCGCGTCTCCTGCGGTGCGCAACTTGTCGACCAAATCCGCTTCCTCCAGTCCGCCGAAGGCAGCTTCGTTGATGGAACGGATCATTGACCGCTCTGCGGTGTTTTCGCCGTTTTCAGCACGAAGAATCACAGCTTCTACTGAACCCATCTCGCAATCACGAACCCTGCTGACGATAGTATCAGCAAGAATGATCAAAACCTGAGCCGAGAATGAACGGCGATGGGACCGACTTGGACGTATCAACTGGCAGCCGGAGTCCCTTTAAATCGCCTTGCGCATCGCCTCAGCCGTTGCTCGCGCGGCATTTTGCAGAAACGATGTGTCGGTTCCGCACAGGATCAACCGGAACCCCCATTCAAAGTACTTGCGATAATCGTCCGGGTTCCCGAGTAGGATCCCCAGAACACGTCCATTCCTCCGTGCCGCATCCACGGTCCGGTTCACCGCCTCCACAAACTTCGGATGATCGTATTGCCGGAAAGTTCCCAAACTCGTCGAAAGATCCATCGGACCGATGAACAGAACGTCCACTCCTTCGACCTCCGCGATCTGCTCGACATTCTCCACCGCCTCGGCGGTCTCGATCTGGAGGATCGTGAGCAGCGCAGTCTTCGAGGTATCGCGATACTCGGTAAACTCCCGGCCGTAACCGCTTGCGCGCACGAGCACCGCCACGCCGCGCACGCCGTCCGGAGGGTACCGCATGGCCGTCACACAGGCACGCGCCTGGTCAGCAGTGCTCACGCGCGGGAACATGATTCCGTGCGCCCCGAGATCCAAGATGCGATGCACACGTTGCGCCTGATGGGATTCCACGCGAACCACCGCTTGCGCTGGAGTCGCTTCCAAGACCTGCAACTGAGTCAGCACCTCGCGCTCCGAGCCCATGCCATGCTCGAGATCGATCACGACAAAGTCGAAACCGGCCCGGCCCACAATCTCGGCATTTACCGGATAACCGGTGCTCAGGAACGAGCCGATTCGAACTTCCCCCGCGCGTAGCGCCTGCCAATCGGGCTTCATGCGATCTCCTGGTTAGCTATGCGATAGCGGCTCAGTTTTTCCGGATCTACGCGATAACCGATGCCAGGCGCCTTCGGCATTTCGATCCAGCCGCCCTGGACTTCAATCCATGGCTCGATGATATCGTCCACAAACCAACGCGCACTCGCCTCGACGTCGGTTGGAAAATCGCAACCTGGAAGCGAGGCAAGCGCCGCGCCCTGTGCCTGGCCGATCCCCAGCTCCGGCATTGTGCCGATCCAGATCGAAAGTCCCAGACGGCGGCACGTCTCATACACTCGCAATGCGTTACGAAACCCGCCCACCCTCTGAATCTTGATGTTGGCGACCCGGAAAGACCGCAGCGCGGCGGCGCGCTCGACATCGGCCAGTGTTTCCAGACTTTCATCCAAACAGACAGGCGTGCGCACCACTTGTTGCAGCATGGCCGACTCGCCGAGCATCGCGCGGCCCAAGGGCTGCTCATACATCAGCAGGTTGTACTCATCGAGCTTCCGGAACACGTCCAGGTGCTGCAACGTATATGCGGCGTTGGCATCCGTCATCAACGGAATCTCGCCGAATCGTTCCCGCACGGCGGTCACCAAATCCACGTCCTGACCCGGCGAGATCTTGATCTTCAAGCGTTGATAACCATGCGGTAAATATCTCTCGATTGCTCCCAACAGCGCGTCCATCGTGTCGTAAAGGCCCACCGCCAACCCGGACGCCACACGCTCCAGCTCGCCGCCGAGGAGCTTGTGCAGTGGCAGTCTCCGCCGCTGTGCTTCCAGATCCCAGAGTGCCGTCTCAATGCCAACCTTGGCGAAATTGCCGCCGGGTAAGCCATCCAGCCATACACACGCATCTTCCAGCGTCGGGAAATCGCGGCCAATCGCGCGCGGGGCCAAATTCGTTGTGAGCTGTGCCCAGCACGACTCCGGCGTGTCGGTCGAATAGAACGACCCAGCCATCGGCGACGACTCGCCATATCCCACCAGCCCGTCACTCGCTACCGCGACGACGATCCCGTCCTTTTTCGTCACTTCACCGTTGCTGATCCGGAACGGCTCCACCAACGGGATGCGGACATGCGTCAGCGTGATTCGGTCGATTCGCAAACTCATGCGGGGATTCCTTCGATGATAGCCTTGCTTTGACAACCGGCGTTGACAACCGGCCTGGGGTGGCTGTCTGATTAGAGAATCATGGTACGATTCCTACCACTTGCGTTGTTCGCAACCTTCACCCTTTACGCCGACCTTGTCGAGCAAGGACCCAAAGATGCCAAACCCTCGGGTCTGTGGGCGGGCGCCGCCCGCGCCGATATTACTCCACCGGTTGGCATACCGCAGATGAACTGGGGCTCGCAGACGCACGTCGAGTCCGTCGCCATCGATCCGGCTGGCATGTTCGCCACCGCCCTCGTTGTGAGCGACGGCAGACAGAAGTTCGCCATGGTCGATATTGACGTGCTCTCGATTCACCGCATGGACGATGTGGTCAGCCGTGCATCTCAGATCACAGGCATTCCCGCCAATCACATACGGCTCGGCGCGACTCACACCCATGCCGGGCCACTTCTGTCTGGCGAGAAGGGTCCAGTGGGTTTCGACCTGAACAAGTATCAAAAAAGCTTCTGGAACTATTGGGACCTGATGGGCGACAAGATCGTCGGAGCGATCATCGAGGCCAACGCGAAGCTTGTTCCGGTCCACGTTGCCGGCGCCAAGGGTATTGGCAGCATCAGCGTGAACCGCCGAATGCGGCGGACTCCAGACAGTCCTCCGGCCGTCGGACCCAATCCCGAAGGCTTCCTCGACCGCGATCTCACTGTTGTTCGCATCGACGACGCAGAAGGCAAACCCTTCGCCGTAATCGTCAATTTTCAGTGTCACGGCACAACCCTCGCCTGGGAGAACAAGGTGATCTCCCCGGACTGGGTCGGCATGGTGCGAAAGGTCGTCGAGCAGGCTCTTCCCGGATCGAAGTGTCTTTTCTTCCAGGGAGCCGCGGGCAATCAGGGACCCGTCGAAGGCATGACCGGCGATCTGTCGGTCGCACATCGCCTCGGCCGTATCCTGGGTCACGAAGCCGCCGCAATTGCCCTCCGGATCGAAACCGTACGACGAGCGCCCAAGTTCGAAGGATTCGTCGAATCGACTGCCTACATTGCGCCGTGGCGATGGCGCGTCGATGGCCCGCGCGACGGTACACTCCGCTTCGCGCAGAAGGTCCTTGAACTGCCCGCTCGTACGTACACCTCGCAAGAGATTGCGCGGATGAGCGACGCCGTTCGGGATGCCGAACAGAAAATGGAGGTTGCCCGGAAGTCCAACGATCCCTGGAAACAACACGTGGCGGAAGCCCGCTGGCGGCGGTTCCGCGACCTACTGGCAAAGTGGCGGAAGCCGCCCGAAGCGACCTCCGTCAAGGTTCGGGTACAAGCGCTGCGAATCGGTGAGGTTGCCATCGTTGCCATGCCCGGCGAGCCCTTCGCCGAAATCGGCGCCGCAATCAAAAAGGCGTCGCCCTTCCCGGTCACGCTGTTCTGCGGTTACTCGAGCGGAGAAGGCGGCGATTACATGCCCGTCGAATCTGAGTATGCGCTCGAAGGCTACGAAGTCGACCGCAGCCCCTACGGAGTTGGCGCCGCCGCAAAGCTCGTCCGGGAGACTTCGGCTTTGGTAGCACAGATTCGGGGAAACTGAGCACTCCTGTAGGGTTCCATCGTGATCCTAAGGTCGCTCCCGGTGCTTCCGTGCAGGCAGTGTGGAGCTACGAAACTGGAGCAGGCAACGATGTCACGGGTCGAACAACTCCTCGCAGCCGTAGACAGATCCACTAGCTTGAAGTCATCCGATACGCCGCCTGAGCGGGAGTTCGTCAGTCGACGTGATCACGAGTCATACAAGTCCACCGCTGTCTGGCCTCGTGCAAACCGTTGCGCGGTCTGCACGGCGGATTGACTTCCCGCTCGCTTGCGCGCGTCGGTGGCCCAGCGGCTGAGACCGATCAGCAACTGGTTGCGAGCTGGATGTCCTTCACACAACTTCCACTCGACGAACACTGCCCGCAGCGGGTGCACGAGATTCCAGCCGTTATCGTCTCTGAGAATAGACTGCCCCATTTCCGATAGCAGACGATCACCGGAGAAGCCGGCGTTCAGGTACTCACGGGTGTGACGTCCGACGTCGCGCACCTGAATTGTTTCAATCGAGTCCAGGACCAGCCGGAGTCCCAGGTCCTCGTTCGGCGCATCCGATTTGACGGAGCCTAAGGGTTCGGTCAGGGAACGGGGCGTGATATTGAGCCAACGATCGCTAAACAATTGCCAGGCGGCGTGGTAAAGCGCGGTCGCCGCTACCTTAAAGCCACCGTAGTGCAGGGCGGTTCGAACTGAAGATGCGAGGATCAGTTCCTGGCTCAGACTGCCCCAGCCGGGGTTCAGGTTCACCGGGGTGCGAGCCATACGATCCGCAGCCAGAAGGACCATCGTGGTGACGATCCGATTGATGTCCACGCCCGCCCTCAACGCATCCGAGATGGCGTTGAACGTTTGGGTCAGATCGCCGGCCACTAATCCTCTGGCGAAGGCGTCTTCGTCGTAGTGGGGCAGGGCCATGTGCTGCCCCGATGCCAGTTCATCGATGAGTGTATGGATGGGTTCGAACATCTTGATTGCCGCCAGGCGGAGTTCGTCCGGCGCGCCGCGGTCCCGGCCGAGTATCTTAGCGGCTAGGTTACAAACCAGCTCTTCTCCTTGCTCCCATCCGAACTCTTCGAGCAATTCCGCGAGGTATCCCAGAAGGGGCAGGTTCTGCGTGTGACCCAAAAAGAAAGGCTCTACGGCGCATTCATAGAGCAGCGGCACGATCCGCTCGTCGTGTCCCCCCAACCGCCGCGCTGTGATCAGGCATTTCTCGATCCCTTCCCAGGTCTTGTCCGCTGAGAACACACGGATCCAATGCACCAGCTTCTCCCAGGTCACTGGCGGGGGCAGGGGCTGGATCGCCGGACGATCTCCCGCACGTCCGGAGGCGCCTGTCGCCGCCATCATGAGCGGAATGAGCCTCTCATCCGGCGGGTAGTAACGCGCGACTTTCACCGCGTTGACCAGCAGGGCGAGCTCGCGCCCCCCGTCATTCGCTCCGCGCTCGGTAGCTATGTGCCGGCCCATATGTTGCACAACCCGCTTCAGGGTATCTTGCTCGGACACGCCTCGCGCGAGCATGATCGCGATCGCCTTGGACAGCGTCCAGTTATCCTCGCTCAACAAGCCCTCCTTCAATAGAAGCAAGTGGGCATCTTTGCGCTTTGATCCTCCGCTGCGCACGTCGATGTAGATGGCGCTATCCCGTACCTCGACCGGGAACGTGTCGAGGTCATCGCATCCTCCGGTGAAACAGCCGCCACTCCGCATATCGTAACTCCACCCATGCCAGTCACAGGTCAAGACACCATTGCGGACCCGCCCGCGCGTCAACGGATACCCCATGTGCGGACACTGGTTGTCAGTCGCGTAGATGTTGCCTTGGTGTTGAAACAAGGCAATGCTACGTCCCTCGACTTTGACCGCTTTGGGGGTGCCTTCAGGAACGTCCTTGAGATCAGCAACTTTTACGAAGTCGGATTGTGTGCTCGGCATTTCATTCCCCTTTACTCTCCAAACACGTCCACCGTCGTCTTCCCTTCCGCGAAGCGCATGGCGGTGTTGGTGGCGGATCCGCTGTCTTTATTCGTTCGAATGTCCGTAGCGTAGCGAGCAAGACCGACCAGAAGCTGGTACCGCGCGGGATGTCCGGCCCCCAGAGGGTCTGACCCGCTGCAACGCTCCCATTCTTCAAACACGGTGCGGAGCGTAGGCAAAATCTGGATGTTCGTGTCATCCCAGAGCATCACTTGCCCCATCTCATGCAGCAACCGATCGCCTGAGTATCCGGCATTCAGGTATTCCAGCACCTCGCGGCCCACATCCAGCACGTTGAGTGACGCGATGGAGTTGAGAATCGCTCGCACTCCCGCGTCCTCGTTGGGCACATCGAGGCGGTCGCCGCCGAGGGGAGTAGTCAGTGGCCGGACCAGGATATTGAGCCAGCGGTCCGCGAAGACGAGCCAGGCGGCATGGAAAAGTCCTTTCGCGGCCATGCGATCGCCGCCATGCCGCTGCGCCGTACGCAGCGATGCGGCGAGGTTTAGCTCCATCGTCAAGGCACCCCAACCGGCGTCCACGTTCACTGGCGTTCGGGCCATCCGGTCCGCCGCGAGGAGCACCAGGGTGGTGATCAGACGATCCAGCTTCATACCTGCCTTTAGTACGGTGCTCACTGCTTCAAACGACTTCTGAATGTTGACGCTCAGCAAGGCGCTGACGAAGGCGTCTTCGTCGTACTCGATGACCCCGTTTGTAGACTGGTCCGGTGTTTCGATGTTGGGAACCATGGATGTCATGAGACCGACCGCATCACGGCGGAAGCGCTCCGGCTCGCCACGCCGGCGTCCGAGCAGCTTGGCGCCTAGGTTGAAGACGAGCTCGGAAGATTGCTTCCAACCGAAGCTCTCGATGACTTCCGCGAGGTAGCCGAGCGAGAGCAGGTTATCGGCAAAGCCGAGGAAGTGCGGTTCGACGGCGCATTCGTAGAGGAGTGGTAGGATTTTGTCTTCAAAACCGAGATGATGCGCGGTGAAGAGGCATCGCTCGATGCGTCCGGACTGGCCATCATGGGAGAACATCCGCGTCCATCCATCGATGTCGTTCCACGCCACCGGTTCCGGCAGCGACACCACCTCAAGCCGTTCCGCTGCCTTGCCAGCTACGGAGCAGGCAGCAGTAGCGAGTACCATCAGGCGGTCGGCGTCTTGGTATCGTCGTCCTACCTTGAGCCCATTGATCAGCCGGGAAACATCCTCACCGCCTTCCGGGCCGTGTGAACTGGCGATGTGCCGGCCGAGGTGCCGAATGGCCATCTCGACGATCTCCTCTTCCGGGACACCCCCCTTTAGCAGCAGGGCAATCGCCTTGGATATCGTCCAGCGATCTTCGCTGAGGAGCCCTTCCCACAGCAAGCGGAGATGTTCGTCTCTCCGTTCGTACTGGGGATCTCTGAACTGAATCCAGATTTCATTCTGGCGAACGTCAACCGAGAACGTTTCGAGATCATTGCATTCATGATTGAAACAACCTCCACCCTCCAAATCGAAGCTCCGGCCGTGCCAGTCGCAGGTGAGAATGCCGTGCCGAACCGCCCCACGGGTCAGAGGGTAGCCCATATGAGGGCACTGGTTGTCGGTCGCGTAGATCCGCCCATCGACGTTGAACAGCGCTATGCTGCGTCCTCCCCCGAGCCTGATGGCTTTCGCCTGACCTATTGGAACCTCGCTGTACGCGCCTACGTGTATCCAGTCCGATGTATGTTGGGCCAAGACAATATTTCCTTCTGATGAGGTTACCAACACTCGTATCCGCTTCGTGCAGCATCTGGAAGCGTGTGTCACACGTTCACTGGGTTACAATCAACAACGGTAATGACACGGAAATGGATTCTGCTGCTCATTGGATCGTCCATTTTTTTCGGGCAAACCAAGCAAACGCCCAAGAAGAGTGGCCTTTCGAAGTTGATGAATCCGGCGCAGTTGACCGAAAAGTCTCCGGACAAGTTTCGTGCCCGGTTTACGACGACGAGAGGGGAATTCGTGATCGCGGTGACTCGGGACTGGTCGCCGCTCGGAGCCGATCGCTTCTACAACCTGGTGAAGAACGGCTTCTACAATGGATGCTCGTTCCACCGTGTCCTGGCAGGCTTCGTGGCACAGTGGGGGATTCATCCGAATCCGGCGGTACAGGCGCGTTGGGAAAAGGCGCCGATCAAGGATGAATCGGTAAAGCAGAGCAACCGGCTCGGCATGGTGTCGTTCGCGGCGTCGGGGGCGCACACCCGGTCGACGCAGGTGTTCATCAACTTGAAGGAGAACAAATCGCTCGATCGACAGGGATTCACTCCCTTCGGGGATGTCGTGCAAGGAATCGGCATCTCGGCTCTGATCTACTACGGATACGCAGACAAGCCGAACCAGGACATGATCATCAAGATGGGAGACGCGTATTTGAAGAAGAACTTTCCCAGGCTGGATTCCATCAAGCAGGCGGTGATTGAATAGGAGCTGCTTCGATAACGGTCACTAGATCGGTGAGCGGCACGATTAGACGATCGGAGGGACGCTCGGATTCCCGCAAAGCTTGATTCATGGCCCTTTCGAGGGCAAGAGTGGTCATGAGCGCACCGATTTGTTCATCTGTCGGTGGCAAAAGGCCGGAGGGTTCGATCTTGGGGAGATAGCCTTTCAAGAATGAAGCGCTGGCCCATCGATACCAGAAGTCGGCCCAGCGAAGGAAGGAAGCGGAGTCCTCCGATCGAACCGACACACCAGGTACCTGCCCAAGTAGGGCGACGTGAGCGGCATTGTGAAACGAGCCGAGCATGCACACCACGTCCCACAGAGGAGAACGTTCGATGCGGCGTTCACTCAAGTGCCGTTGAGGTTCACCCTCGAAGTCGATGATGACGAAATCCATTCCGGTATAAAGCACCTCGCCCAGATGATAGTTTCCATGCATGCGAATCCGTGATCCCGTCATTCTCATCGCGCGAAATAGACGCATGTGGGCGAGAATTTGGGGCTGAAGGTCGAGGACTCTGCGAGTTACATCCTGCAAGTGCGCGGGGAGCGTGTTTAGCTGGCGCCGCAACCGCTGAACTGTTCGCTGGGTAAGCGCAACCACGCCATGATACAATTCCTGCCTGTAGGACTCGGAAAACGGCTGTGCGGTGAAATCGGGATCGTATCCCGTTCCATCCAACGCCACATGCATCTCCGCGGTTCGTTGCCCCAGCAGCCGCGCCCTTTCGAAATAGGAGCCCATCATCTCGCTCACCTCGGCGGGAATCTCCTTCCGGCTCAAAGCCAGCGGATGCCTTTCACCGGCGGCGTACAGCATCTCTTCCCATTCGCGCCGGTTCTGAGTACGTTCAAAGAAGCGACTGAGCGCGTCGAGAGTGTAGTGCCATGCGTCGGTTTCGTGCTGCACGAAGCCATGCAGGACGCCGAGGACCATGGGTTCGCCGCTCGATGAGCGGTATTCCAGGTGGCCTGCGACAGGGGCGATCTGTAGGAACGACTTTCGCTCGGTCAGGTAACGGCTGATCTCGAGATCCGGATGAGTTCCAGCCTCCACGCAGCGGAACAGCTTCAGCATGAAGCGGTTTCCAAACAGAATCGAACTGTTCGTTTGTTCTGCCTTGTAGATCACAGGTTGAAGATCCGCCGTCTTGCCATCCTCCACATCCCGGAGCGAGCGCGACGGAAGAGCCACCAATTCCCCGGTTTCTCCTCTGATTCGTCGCCGCCGGAAAATCGCTTCCAGGAGGAACTTCGAGAAATTCTGATCCCACAGCGCGCTATATAGGATCCCCACCTTTCCGTCGGCGCCCAGCAGCCTCGCGGCCACCGCATCGGGAAACTCTGTCTGAGCTCGCTCTGCCTCATCTGCTATGGCTACCGAGGCCAGCATGGAATAGATCTCTGGATCTTCACTGGTGTAATGCACCTGGGTCAGGATGATGTAAGAAGAGGTGGGCCGTATGGGCAAGATGTCCAAAAACTCCACGCGGTCGATCACGCGCGCTTGTCCGCGAAACCAGCGCCGTGTCTTCAGGAAATTGGGTAGCAGATTGGCCAATTTTGCGCGTGTCCGGTCGTCGAAGACATTCGCCCATGATCTCACTTCAAGCTGCGCGGTTTGCGGCGCTGCTCCATCCTGCGGGCGGGGAAGGGCTTCGATCGAAGAGCGCCGGTCCTCGATCGAAAGCCAGTAGAACGTATAGGGACCGAGTGTGATCGAAAATAATTCCTCCCCAATCTCAGGCAGTTCGCTGCCACCCAGCATCTCGACCGGCGTCAGGCCCTTCCATTCGCTCAGATTGAGTCGGACGGACTGCACAAATCGCGAGAGATTCGCCACTACCAGCACGAGCTCTTTTCCGTATTGACGGCAGAAGGCAAGCACCCGGTGATTCTCCGGATGCAGGAACAACATGGTGCCTCTGCCGAACGACCTGAACTGCTTGCGGACCGAGACTAACCGCTTCATCCATCGCAACAGTGAGTGTGTGTTCTGCTGCTGCGCTTCTACGTTCACGGCCTCATAGTGGTACTCCGGATCGATGTTAACGGGTAAGTAGAGCCGGTGCGGATTGGTGTGCGAGAACCCCGCGTTTCGGTCCGGACTCCACTGCATCGGCGTGCGCACGCCATTTCTGTCTCCGAGGTAGACGTTATCGCCCATACCGATTTCATCCCCGTAGTAGACCACCGGCGTGCCGGGCAGAGAGAACAGCAACGCGTTCATTAGTTCGACGCGCCGCCTGTCATTTCCCAGCAGGGGCGCCAGCCGGCGCCGGATTCCCAGGTTGATCCGGGTTTGAGGATCCTGCGCGTATACACGGTACATGTAGTCGCGTTCCTCGCTGGTCACCATTTCGAGTGTCAGCTCGTCGTGATTGCGCAGAAATAAGGCCCACTGCGAGGTGGGCGCGATCTCTGGTGTCTGGCGCAGGATTTCCACGATCGGGAAGCGGTCCTCCATCCGGTTGGCGGCAAATAGCCGCGGCATCAACGGAAAGTGGAAGGACATATGGCACTCGTCGGGACTAAGATACGACGCGGCATCTTCCGGCCACTGATTCGCCTCCGCCAAAAGCACCCGGTTCCCGTATTTGGAATCGATATGCGCGCGGAGATCCTTGAGGAATGCGTGCGTCTCGGGCAGATGATCGCAGCTTGTGCCTTCGCGCTCGTACAGGTAGGGAATGGCATCGAGCCGGAAGCCATCCACTCCCTGGTCGAGCCAGAAGTCCACCACGCGGAACATTGCACGCCGCACGAGCGGGCTGTCGTAATTCAGGTCGGGCTGGTGCGAGTAGAAGCGATGCCAGTAGTAGGCATTGGCCAAAGGGTCCCAAGTCCAGTTGGAAGTCTGAAAGTCCTTAAAAATGATGCGCGCCTCTTTGTACTTATCCGGCGTATCGCTCCAGACGTAAAATTCGCGCCATCTGCTTCCCGGCTTGGCCTGCCGCGATCGCTGGAACCATGGGTGTTGATCGGACGTGTGATTGAGGATCAGCTCGGTGATCACGCGCAGCCCTCTGCGGTGGGCTTCGCGAAGAAAATTCTGAAAGTCGCGCATCGTGCCGTAGGCAGGATGAACATCCATATAGTGCGAAGTGTCGTACCCGTCGTCGCGCCATGGCGAAGGATAGAAGGGCAGAAGCCAGATAGCCGTCACTCCCAGATCCTGGATGTAATCCAGCTTCTCCATCAATCCGCGAAAATCACCTTTGCCGTCGCCGTCACTATCGCAAAAGGCGCGCGCGTGAACCTCGTAGATTATGGCGTCTTTGTACCACAGGTCGTCCCCACCCTCACCCATGTCTACGCCTCGTTCTGGCAGAACGCTTTTCGCGGGACGCTGGCCTCCAGAGCGGCGAGCCAGATGAGAAACTCCTGCACCTGCCGCTGGTGATCGAGGTGATACTCTGCCGCCGTCTCACGGCTGTGACCGATGCGGACGGTGATGCCACCCCGGAGTGCGTCGAACGCGTCCTCGTCAGTGGTGTCGTCACCGATGTAGGCCGGCAATGCACTTCGATGACCGGATGCTTCCTGGATCCACCGTACGGCCATTCCCTTGTTCCAGTCTACCTTCGGCCTGATATCGAAGGTTTGCACTCCGGCGGTGACATAAAAGTCGTTTTCCTGTAAGGCCGACCCGACGGCTTGACGAATGTCGTCGCGGCTGGCTGGCGGAGCGGCGCGAAAGTGGACGCTGGCGGTTAACCTCTTGTTCTCTACCCAGACTCCCGGCACGTGTTTGAACCGCTCGCGGAGATCCGTCGAGATCCGCTCCAGCACCGGAAGGCGCTCCGCGGACGCAGGCTCGACGAAATGAAGTCCCGGACCGCTAATCTCCAGGCCATGATTGCCGGAATAAATCAAACCCTGCAACGCCACGCGATTCCGTAAGTCGGAGAGTGATCGGCCACTGATGATGGCCACGCAGATCCTCTTACTGGAAGCGAGCGAATCCAGAATGTTCCGGGTTTCGGGAGGCAGTTGCGCTGCGCCGGCATCGATCACGGTCGGCGCCAGAGTCCCGTCGAAATCCAGAAACAGGAGCAAGTCAGAAGGCAAAATCATGCGGGAAGCGACATCCGTCAGATGGCTGAGGAGCGGCTTTGTCATGACTCATCCGTGCCGGTGCGAGCCGTGAGTTTCCGGAATGGGATCACGCCAGGAGGCAATTCCAGCCGGATCTCCGACACCGCGCCGATCAGATCGGCTGCCCAACGGTATATGTTGTGCTCCTTGATCACACGTCGCATCCGCCGCATCCGCGTTCTTCTCATCTCGGGATCCATTTCCAGCGCGAGGCGGATTGCTTCCGCAATCTGCTCGGTATCGTAAGGGTTGACGATCAACGCGTCCTGCAGTTCCTGCGCGGCTCCCGCGAAGCGGCTGAGAATCACCGAACCTCCTTCGTCGTGACGGGTGGCCACAAACTCCTTGGCGACCAGATTCATCCCGTCGTGCAGCGACGTCACCAGGCAAAAGTCCGCCAGCCGGTAGTACAGCTCGATCTCGTGATGACTGTGGTGCCTCTTGAGGAAGATGATCGGCTTCCAATGCTTGGCTTGGAAACGCCAGTTGATGCGTTCGGCCTCCGCTTCCACTTCCGCGATTAGATTCTGGTACCGCTTGATGTGGGTTCGTGTCGGTGCTCCGATTTGCACGAACGTAAATTTTCCCCGGTAAGAAGGATAATCATCGAGAAAACGCTCGATGCCGCGGAAACGCTCCGGGATGCCCTTGGTGTAGTCCAGGCGATCCACGCCCACTCCCAGGAACACGGCCTCGGTGCCGAGTTGCTTGAGCAGAGCGGCGCGCTCGATGTACATCGAATCGCGCTCGACCCTCTCCGCCGGCGCATCCTGGATATCCACACTGATGGGGAAGGGCCGCACTGCGGTGATATGGTCGGCCCGGTTTACCGCCGGCCGTTCATAATCGATGCGCGACTCGAGCGTGCGGTCGACCGTCTGAAGAAAGTTGGTACAGTGTGCCTGGATGTGGAAGCCGATCAGGTCCGCCCCAAGAAGACCGTCGAGGAGTTCGCGCTGCCATGGGCAGATCCCGAAAGCCTCCGGATTCGGCCATGGAATGTGCCAGAAGATCGCCACTCGTGCGTCGGGCCGTCTTTCCTTAATGAGCCGTGGAAGCAGCGCGAAGTGGTAGTCCTGAGCGAGAACAATCGGACGTTCGGTTCCATCCATCTCCTCGAGTACGGCCGCGGCGAACTTACGGTTGACTTCCCGGTAGTGTCTCCAGTCCTCGGGGCGGAAGAGCGGGCGGGTATGCGCGATGTGACAGAGCGGCCAGAGTCCTTCATTCGCGAAACCATAGTAGTATCCTTCCTCCTCTTCCCTCGTGAGCCAGACACGGCGCAGCGTGTAGCATGGCTCCTCAGGAGGGACGCGCATGCGGTCGCCTGCATCCACCAATTCGCGATCGGCGTCGCCGGCACCATGCGCGATCCAGGTTCCCGATGAGACCCGCAGGATCGGCTCCATCGCGGTCACCAGACCGCTTGCCGGAACGATGGTTTCAATCGCGTTGCCCCGGAAGACATGCTCGTAGGGCTCTCGATTCGAGACAACCAACATGCCGCTGTCTTCAAGCGTGCTCTGCAAGCAAACTCGGAGACGCTCCGCAGTCCAGGCAGATTCCTTGGCTTCGCGCAGCCGCGCCTCCTCTTCCGCCGAGGCTCGGGCCATCTTGAGACTTGCCGCAAGGTGCGTCACTTCCTGGGTCAGCGGCTGGAGCACGTCCTCGAGCGGAAGCGTGGAGTTCGGTTCGACCCTTCCCGCCCTCAGGTCCTTCATCCACTGAGCCATGCGGGCGATGGGCCGCACCATACTCCAGCGGACGATCAATAGCGTAATCGCCGCGATCAACATCATTTGAACCAGAACGCGGGCGAAGGTGTCGCGCCATATTTTTGCGCTTTGAGCATCGATATATTGAGCGTCGTGGAAAACGGCCAGTGCCCCGGCCACGCGCTCGCTCCGGTTGAGAGGCACGGCGTAAATGTGCATCCGCATTCCGCCCAGTTCGAAGAATTCTCCCCAGCCGGCTCCGCCGAATACCTTGCTCCCGACCGATGGAATCGCGGTTCCCAGGCGCTTGGGTAAATCTGCGGTCATGACATAGGGTCGCCCCAGCTTGTCGTAGACGACTATTCCGGCCAGGCGCTCGCGGTTCCCAAACCTTTCGACGATTCGGCGCAGATTCTCTGCGGAGCCTTTTTCAACGAGAGGCTCGACCGTCTCCTGCAGACTCTCCGCCAGAATCTGGGCTCGCCGTTCAAGCTCATTTCGCTTGCCTCGCTTGTCTGTCTCCACTTGGTACAGGGCGAACACAACTGAGACGAGCGAAATGGATAGGATCAACGAAAGGATGAGACGGAAGCTCATGCGCACGATGTCGGATTCCTTCCTTGTTCACCATACAAAGCGAAGCGTCGCAACTTCTTTTGATCCTTATTCTTCTCGCCGGATGGAGAGGGAGTTGTCGAGGACGCCTATATCACAGCTTTGGCGACACGCTTCGGAGGCGGATTGTTGTCTTTTCAGCACAGCCGGTCGCAGTCAACATTATCTGCAATCGGGGTGCCATAAATCACCGAACATTTTGGCGTCTGAATTGCACAAGACGAGAGAAGGGAGAAGTTTATGCTGTGGATGATCGCTGTCATTCTCGTGCTCATGTGGCTTCTGGGGATGGTTACCACATATACGGTATACGGATTCATTCACATACTGCTGTTTCTTGCGATTGCGGTTGTGCTGATCCGCATCATTGAGGGACGCAGACCTCTCTAGATCCAGCCCACTTGATCCTACGCGATAGCGCTTTTGCCGCGCTCCTTGCGTGCGGGGAAGGTGATTTCGAACGTCGTCCCCTCGCCGTCGACAATCCGGATCGAGCCATTTAGCTGGTCTTCCGCAAGAGATCTCACCAGCCGTAGACCTAGGCTGGTGGTAGTGTCGATGGCAAGCCCGGGCGGCAGGCCTACGCCGTTGTCGGCCACCGAGAATTCCAGTTGCTCATCGCTCTTCCAGCGGAGGCCGATCCGGATCTCACCCTCCCGATTGTCGGGAAAGGCGTGGATGGCTGCATTCGTGATCAACTCATTCAGCATCAGTCCGCACGGAATGGCTGTATCGATATCGAGGGGAAGCCTATCCATTTCCACGATGAGCCGGATTCTGTCTGACGCCTTGAGATAGGCCGACAACAACGTCCTTCCCAGCGATTCGGCGTAATCCCGGAATTCAATCCAGCTCAAGCTGTCGGAGCGGTACAGAGCTTCGTGAATCAGCCCCATCGCCCGGATCCGGGTCTCGCTTTCGAGAAATGCCCGGCTGTCCTCGGGCCGCAACGATGTGCATTGAAGGTTGAGCAGGCTCGAGACGATCTGGAGGTTGTTCTTCACGCGATGATGAATCTCTTTGAGGAGTGTCTCCTTTTCATCCAGGGATGCCCGCAACCGGGACTCCGCCTGCTTGCGCTCCGTGATGTCGACTACACTCGCAAGAACCAGCTTGCCTTCTGAGTCGGTGATGATCGGATTGAGCCGGACCTCGACCGGAAACTCCGAACCGTCCTTCCGCAGTCCAAACAAGTCGCGACCTACCCCCATGTCCCGGCCTTCGGGGGCCTTTTGGAAGCTGGTGCGATGACCGGCGTGGGCTGACCGGAGCTTATGCGGCACCAGTAGATCGATCGAGCGGCCGATCAACTCCGCACGGTCGTAACCAAATAGCCTCTCCACCTGCTCGTTCACCAGCCGGATCTCGCCGCTCTCGCCAACCATCAGAATGCCGCTCGGGGCAGCTTCGATCGTCCAATGCAGTCGCACACGCTCCGATTCCAACTCGATCGATTTGCGCCGCAGCTCGAACAGCGCAACCGTTTGACCGCTTAAAGCGACGAGCGCATCAAGCTGAGCGTGAGAAAGCTGGCGTGGCCTCTGATCGATCACGCAGAGCGTCCCGAGGGCATGTCCGCCTACGTTGATCAGGGGAGCCCCGGCATAGAAACGGATACTCGGCTGTTCCGGCGCCTCACGATCCGCGAATCTTGGATCCTGGAGAGCGTCCTCAACGATCAATACCTGCCTGTCCTGGACGACGTTCCGGCAGAACGAGATCTCGCGCGGTGTTTGCGCTGGGGTGAGTCCGTAATAAGACTTGAACCATTGCCGGCGGGCATCCAAAAGGCTGATCAACGCAACGGGAGTCTCGCAAATATTGGCGGCCAGCTTCGTCAGCGCGTCGAACGCTTCTTCCGCCCCACTATCCAGGATCCGGTAGCTGTAGAGTGCCGCCAGCCGCTCCCTCTCGAATAGGTCTCGCTCCATGGACGCTCATTTCAGGCCCGCCTTTTGACTCTGTCGGGTCTTCACGGGCTCGTATGGGAGGAGAATTTCGACAGTCGTGCCGTTCCCCTCCTCGGTCTCAATTTCAAGCTGGCCGCCTGCCTGCGCTACGATGCCCAATACGATCGCCAATCCGAGACCGGGGCCGCCAACTTTTTTTGTCGTAAAGAACGGATCCGACGCGTGCTGCCTGACCAAGTCCGACATCCCTCTGCCTCGATCCAACACTGAGAGCTGAACGTAGTGCCCGGCCCTCAACCTACTCTCCGCTCCCGGTTCCATTGTGACGGTGAGCGTCTGGATGGCAATATCGGCGATGATCGGACTGGCTTCGCACGCGTTCCGGATCAACTCCTCAAGCGCCAGCGCAAGGCGCACAGGCGCTATCCTGACGGATGACTTTTCAGCCAAGAGCCTTGCTTCAAGATTTCGTGGACGGGCCTGAACCTTCAGTGCCGGGAGGTTTGTTGTGATCCATTGGTTCAAGTCAACCACTTCCATGGCCAGCAGGTCCGTCTGGCTCAGAATTCGAAGTTTTTCGACAAATGGGGCCAGGAGATTGGGCGCCCTCTCGGCCGATCGCTGAGTTTCCAATTCCCTGACAATCCCAGCCACTACTTTCGAAACAGCTTCCATCCGGGTCTGCTCGAGTGCGCGCCTGAACTTGCGATGGCGGGGTGAGATATCCCGAATCGTCACGATTGCTCCCATCACCCTCCCCTTTTCCCGAATCGCGGCTGCACTATACTCAACGGGAATCTGGCGACTGTTGGGACCTTCGAGGAGGGCTGTCATGACGCCCGGATCCTGATGCTCGTCAAACGCCGCTGCCGCCGGGCTTTTCTTTCCTAGCTTGGATTCCAAGTCGTATAACCGGAGTATGTTCGTCAGCGGCTGTTGCACTGCGTCGGTTTGCCTAATGCCGGTCAGAATCTCCGCCTGTGGATTCAAGGTCTCGACCGCTCCTTCAGCGGTCGTCGTAATGATGGCTTCCGTGCACGACTGAATCGTGGCCGTAAGCCATTTTTCGCTGTCGCGAAGCTCCTGAGCCACTTGATGGTTGTGAAACGCAATCGTGAGATTCACGCGAAGATCATCATCCTGAATCGGTTTCAGCAGGTAGCCGGCCGGCTCAGTCCGCTTGGCGCGCTCGAGCGTGCCCGAATCGGAATGGCCAGTGACGAACACCAGCGGCACGTTGGTCCTTTCCTTGATCCTAGCTGCCGCTTCCACTCCATCGATATCCCCTCGCAGGTGAATGTCCATCAGAACGACATCCGGTTCCCTCTCTACAGCCATCCGAAGCGCATCTAGTCCATTACCCGCCTTGCCCACCACTTCATATCCCATGCGGGACAGTCTGGACTCGATGTCCATCGCAATGATGGCTTCATCTTCAACAATCAGCACTCGCGTACCGCTCATTAACTTCCTCCCGCTAGAGTCGAAAATGACCGCCCGTTGCCGACCCACGGTATTCTTAGTTGAACGACAAGGTTGAGTCAATGTCTAGTAGCCTATCACAAGAATCCCCAGGGAACTTATGCTTTTTCGCGAATTTAAACGCGGCAGTCGCCCCTGCCGGTTTCCGTCCGACATCGGTGGCAAATCCTTGTTCGGATCGGGATCGAGCTCCACTCGCCGTCCCACGCGGCTTGATCTGCTGCCATTCCGGATCCAGGTAGCAAGTTAGTTGCAAGATCTCAATGGATGTTAGATTCTTAGATCGAAGTTTGTAAACAAGAATACTTCAACATTCGACCTGATAACATCACGCGGCGGCCAGCAAATCAACAATGTTCTGGATGGCCGCGTCAGCTTTGTGGTAAGCGGCT
>Ga0187893_10001892_pt1 | contig 47783 bp, 34 predicted proteins | sample MA1701074metaG_FD_139574 | JGI IMG/M metagenome (GOLD analysis project Ga0187893, IMG submission 139574) | White microbial mat communities from a basaltic lava cave in the Kipuka Kanohina Cave System on the Island of Hawaii, USA - MA170107-4 metaG ... | reverse complement strand
CGGCCGGGCGACGGCCTTCCGGGCCAGGTGCAGTACGAAGCGACGATCCAGAATCCGTCGCGCGTGGCGACGGGGCGCAGGATTCCGGTTTCAGTCTTTCCGCGCGAGTTCCTCTTCGACGTGCTGCTGGCGGAGCCGTTCGCGCTGCGCGAGGGCACGCCGTACTGGCTCGAAATTGTGCAGATAGGAGACATCGACTCCTTCCATCGGTGGGAGACCGGATTTAACGGCAATCGACGCTTTGCCTTTACGAGCGCCTCTTTTCCCGAATGGCAACTGGTGGAAAACGCCCAAGATATGGCGTACCAGCTCATCGGTATCCCCGAACCCGCGACGGCAACCCTCCTGTTCGCGGCGCTGATCGTCCGCATTCGGCGCGGGCGGGTGATCGGTTCCACGACAGGAGGCGTTAATTTGTAACCCGGGAGCCTGTTCCCAGCACTCCGCGCCGGCACTTCGCAGAAGGAGGATGCCATGCGCAGTCGCACAACCAGCCGACATCGGCGCGCCGAGACTATCGCCGGCTCCATAATAGCGGGTCTCGTCACCTGCGGACTCTCAGCGTACCGGCTTTTCGCTGACTGTCCCCCGTCACCCACCACCCTCGGCACCGGCGTCATCGAGGGCCGGGTCTCGTCGGCTGGGGACCTGCCTTCCAAGGACGGGACGCTCGCCGTTAACGCCGTCGGCCAGTTCGCCGTTGCCTACAGCGCCTCCACTGACACCGCCGGCGGCACGCCCTTGAAACTGTATTTCCGCCGCTTCGACGCCGATGGATCGTGTCTGGGGGACGCGCTCCTGGTTGCCGCCGGCACGTCCGGTCCGCACGGCAATTCCCAATTCAGCCCCTCGATTGCCATGACCGCCGACGGAACGGGATGGCTGGAATGGAGCACCGGTTTCCCGGAATGTACAACCCTGGCAGCCGGTCTGCGCCGCAACGTTGGATTCTCGTTCGACGACGCCGAGTCCCCGCCGACACAAGCAACGCTTCTGTGCCAGGGCGATGGGGACCAGCAGCCCTCGGCCGGCATCTCGGATGCTGGCGTCCCGGCCACCGCGTGACTTCGAACGGATCTTCGCTGTGGATCCGTCCCCGACCGGGCCCAATCGTTCCGTCCGACCCGAAAAACGGGTCCCGATGTGAATCCAAGAGGTTGGGATCGTATCCAGGGTCCGGGAACGGCGGAGACAGGCGTCCCGGCGCGGATGGGGGCTCGGTTGCGAACGCAGTGGCCTTGCCGGGCTGGAGCCGGGAACGGGCCGGGCCGATGAACATCCGTAGGCGCGGGGCCCGAGCCGCCCGCGGTCGCGCAGGAAGGCCTGCCGGCCGGCCGGTGGCGGGGAGCGAAACCTTGGGCTTGAATTCCCGGACGGACCCCGATATTATTCGGCGCAACGGCGGCACGCCTCCTCACGCCCGCCAGACGCCGGAATCGCTCCCGCACGGGGCCTTTTTCGGAGAACCAGGTTGACCATGCACAGTCGGAAGCGTCGCATTGTCCTCGCCATGACCGTAATGCTGGGCGGCGGAATGGTCCTTCAGTTGGGCAGTTGCGCAGCCGGGATTGCGAACCTGGGGCTGGCCGCCGTCAACTTCTGCACGCTGATCGGCACGCCGGATTGTTCCATCGGGCCGTTCGCTCCGTGCGGCGTGCCCGACATTCGTTACGTGGACGTCAACGGGATTGAAGTGGGCAACCCCAACCCGAACGCGCGGCTGGACGACCTGTTGATTGACTGCCCGGTGATCCCGGTCCCCGTGCCGCCGGGATTCGGCGGCGGAACCTGAGCCGGTGCGGCGGCGGACGACCCGCGGACCTTTGGGCTCCAGGAAGGAACCATGACAAAAAATCGAAAGATCAAGTCGGCCTGTCTTGCAGCGGCGGTACTGGCGGGCGGAACCATGTTTGGAAACGGCTGCATGAACGCCCTGCTCTCGATCACGCCCTGCGGCACGATCGTCCCCTTGACGGTCTGCACGCCGGTCGACCAACTCAATCTGGTCTTCCCGCTGCTGGAGATTCCCGATTTCCGCACCGACCCGTCGTGCACGATCCCGTTCGGCTGCGGCGACCGCGGCGCGTCTGACCTGTTCCCGACGATCCCCGGCGCTTTTGGCGGCGGGGCGTCAGCGCCTCCCACGGGCGGAACAGGCGGCGGCGGTGGCGGCGGCGGCGGCGGGACGTAATCGCGCTCGGCCCAGCCGCGACCGACGCGACGCATACCCAATGTAATGCCTTCGAAAACAAAGCGGTCGCGGACCGGTCGTCCGCGACCGCTTTCGGTCATACCCCCACGGGGACTCGAACCCCGGTTCTCAGGACGAGAACCTGATACTCGAAGCGCCTGAACGATGCGGGCACGACGACCGGCCGACCTCGGCCGGTCCGGGCGATTGGAAACGGGTGGCCGCAACGATGCACCTTGACGTCAAACCCGCCGAGGGCCGTCTAGGAGCCCTGGCGGTCACCGGCCGATTGCCGGTTTCCCGGAGCCCCGGTAGAGTCGCCTCGCTCCGGCGCGCGACAGGTCGCGCCCTTTCTCGGCGGTCGGCGCTCGGATCGTGCAAAGGAGGTGTGCCCGATGTTCACGCTCATGAGACGCAGAACGCTTGCGCGCAGCGCATGGCGGTGGCTCGCGGGGCCGGCCTGGGCGGTGCTGCTCGTCACCGGCGTGGCCCGCGGACAATTGTTGAGCACGTTTGTCAACCAGTCGCTATTGCCGCTGGCGGGCAACGAGCCGATGCCGGACAACCTGTTCGATGCGTCGGATCCGAACCCCTTCAGCCGCCTCACCACGAACGGGCAGCCGACGCTGATGACGGTCTGGACGCAGACCGTCGCGGTGCAGCGGGGGCCGAACGTCGCGGTGGGTCAGTTTCAGGCGCCGCAGTTCCTGGACGTGACGGAGTCGGCGTCGATCGGACACTTCTACGAATTCGCCGAGCAGATGTTCGAGACCAGCGGAACGACCGACCCGATCCTGAACAGCCAACTCATTCTCGGTCAATCGCTCCCGGGGACGATGCGGCTCCAGATCGTCGACGCCAACCCGAATGTCGCCGGCATCCAGGCCTACACCAACGATCTCGCCCCGCGCGTGCCCGCGCCCAACGGGACGCCGATCGCGGTCTGGACCGGGCCGGCGGCCGAGATCCGCATCGTCAGCCCGCAAGGCCAAACCATCGCCACGAATACGATGACCCCGTTTGCGTTCGCCGCGCTGCCGCCGGGCGACGGCACCCTTGACAATGCCTTCGGCATCCTGGGGCCGACGTGGACCGTCAGGACGGACAATGTCGACGGCGACTCCTCGCCCTGGCTGGACGCATGGCGCGACCTGGTTCAGGGTCGTTGGAAGCCGCACCCCAACGGCTGGGCGTTCGTGGTCACGGGCACGGTGACGGGTCCGGCGGGCCTGATCCACACGGCGGGCGGCGGTCGACGCGCCTGTTGCCTGAGAGACGGGACGTGCATCGATACCGTTCGGACCTTCTGCCTGGCGCGCGGCGGCATGGTCCAGCCGCCGGGATCGACCTGCCTGACGACGATTTGCTTGCCGGGCGGCCTCGGATTGTCGTGCGGCGTGGGTCTGTGCGCGCCGGGGCTGGGCGCAGCGCTCCCCGTCACGTTGATGGGACTAGGCGCGATGCGATACGCGGGCCGACGTCGCGGCCGGCGCGCGAGCGGCGGGAGGGAAACGTAAACGCACCGGCCAAAGTCGCGACCGACCCAGTGCCCACCGAACCGGGTGCCTTCAAAAAAAAAGCGGTCGCGGACCGGTCGTCCGCGACCGCTTTCGGTCATACCCCCACGGGGACTCGAACCCCGGTCTTCAGGATGAGAACCTGATATCCTGGGCCACTAGACGATGGGGGCCATCGACCCCGGCCCACCCCCGGACCGGCCGGGGAGACTCAAGGGGGAAACGGGTTTTTATCACACGGCCGACGACTCGGCAAGACCCTCCCCGCGGGGCCTGACCGTGCGCCGACGCCAGCCAATATCGGAGCATCGCGCTTTTTCAACGCCTTTTCAAGCGACGCTTGGTCCCCGGCCCGGCCAAACGCCGCGCCGGCCCCGGATACGGGGTGGCGCCTGTGTATCAGCGGGCATCGCTTGACATCTTGCCGCGGCGGACCGAGCATCAGGCATGCCGGCTCCGGGAAAGGGGCCTGCTGCGGGGCGATACGGCAAAGACTGCTTTGCCGCACCGAAGTAGGCCGGCCGGCAGGTGAGCAGGCGCTATGAAACTGTCCAACTTCATCGTCAAGGAGGCGATCGTTCCGAAACTCGATGCGACGGACCGCAACGGAGTAATCCGGGCTTTGGTCGGCGCGCTGGCCGCCGCCGGACAACTCGACCCGGCGGATATCGACGCGGTAAGCCGCGCGGTCATTCAGCGCGAGAACCAGGGCAGCACGGGCTTCGGCAAGGGGGTCGCCGTTCCGCATGTCAAGCATCCGAAGATCCCCCGGATCATGGCGGCCCTGGGACGATCGGCGGCCGGGCTGGATTTCGCCGCGCTGGACCGGGCCCCGGTGTACATCGTCGTTCTGCTCCTGTCGCCCCCGGAGAACCCGGACGGGCATCTGCAAGCGATGGAAAACATCTTTCGTCATCTCCAACGAGACAATTTCCGGCGGTTCCTTCGTCAGGCCGAGACGGTGGAAGAAGTACTCGACCTACTGCACGAGGCGGACGGGGTCGCGGCGACCTGACGTTTCGGCCGGACGATCCCCTTTCAGCCCCTCGGACCCGGGGAGTGAGGGAACAGCGCCGCCGGTTGCGACCGACAAAGGCAGTTTTCCCTTGTCGAAATCATCGACCCATGACGAATCCTCCTCCGCAAATCGAGGCCGAGGTGACCATCACCAACTCGCAGGGGCTGCATGTGCGGCCCGTCTTCCGCTTCGTCGAGTTGGCCGGCCGGTATCAGGCGCGCGTCCGTGTTCGCAAGCCGGGGGGAAACCAGGAAGTCGACGGCAAGAGTGCAATGGAAATGATGCTGCTCAACGCGCCGGCCGGCACGCAATTGAAACTGGTCGGCGAGGGCGAGGATGCCGCGGAGGCCATCGCGGCCCTGACGCGGCTTATTCAGGACAAGTTTTACGAAGATTAAGCGGCGCGGCGGCGGGGGACGCAGTCCCGTTCCCGCCCGACGCGCGGGCGTCGGATGATCCCCGTCGGATTCAGATCGTCCCCGCCGCTTCCCGAGCGCCGGCGGTTCCGCGACCCCGGTTCCGGAAGGACGAGACGCCATGGCGATGAAGCGCGGCATCGGGGCGTCGCCGGGCGTGGCGATCGGACCGGCGCTGATCCTGGAGACGCAGGAGACGCGCCTCACGCGTCGGACGGTTCTGCCCGAACAGGTGGAACACGAACTGGCGCTGATCGATCGCGCCTTCGACGCCGCGCAGGCGGAGGTCAGCACCGAGCGCCAGCAGTTCGCAGTCCGGGCCGGGAATGAACTGGCGGACATCTTCGGCTTCCACGAACGCTGGCTCTCCGACGCCAAGCCGAGACAGGAAATCCGCACCCTGGTCCGAGAGAAGAACTACAGCGCGCCCTACGCCATCGGCCTGTTCATGCGCCGCTACCGACGCCGATTCCACGAGATGAACAGCCCCTTCCTCCAGGAGCGCGCCCGCGACGTTCTGGACATCGAACGGCGCCTGTTGCGCCACGTCGGGGAAGTCGTACAGCATGAACTGACCGACCTCACCGAACCGGTGATCGTCGTCGCACACGACCTCACGCCCTCGCAGGCCGTGCAACTCGAGCGCACACGCCGGGTCCTCGGCATTGCCACCGACGTGGGCGGCGCGACCTCGCACACCGCGATCGTCGCCCGCGGGCTGGGTCTGCCGGCCGTCGTCGGGCTGGCGGACCTGAGCACCATCGTGTCGAACGGAGACGACCTCGTTCTCGACGGCGGGCATGGCGTGGTGGTCGTCAACCCCGACCCGGCGCAACGAAGCGAATACCAGAACCAGGCCGCGCACCTTGTCGAGATCCGCCTGGCGCTGGACGAGTTGCGCGACCTGCCCGCGGTCACGCGCGACGGCGTACAGGTGGAACTGCACGGGAACATCGAGTTCCCCGAGGAGGTCGAGGGGTGCCTCGCCAAGGGCGCGACGGGCGTCGGCCTCTTCCGCACGGAATTTCTGTTTCTTCAGGGCGGCGAGCCGTCGGAGGAGGAACAGTTCCAGATTTACCGCCAGGCCGCGGAATTGTTGAACGGCCGGCCCCTGGTCGTCCGCACCGCGGACCTGGGCGCGGACAAGTACATCCAGAGCCGAAGCGCCGAGCCGGAGCGAAACCCGTTCCTCGGGCTGCGTTCGATCCGCTATTGCCTCCAGAACCTGCCCATGTTCCGCGCGCAGTTGCGGGCGATCCTGCGGGCCAGCAACCACGGCGACGTACGCGTCATGTTTCCGCTGATTACCCGGATCATGGAGTTGCGCCAGGCGCGGTACGTGCTGAGTCTCGTCTTCGAGGAACTGGAGGAGGAGGGCTACGAGTTCCGCAGGCAGGTGCCGCTGGGAGTGATGGTCGAGACGCCGGCCGCGGCGCTGTGTGCCCGGGAACTGGCCCGCGAGGTGAATTTCTTCAGCATCGGCACAAACGACCTCATTCAATACACACTCGCGGTGGACCGAAACAATGAAAAGGTCGCGCCGCTCTACGTCGGCCTCAACCCGGCCGTGCTGCGGCTGATCGAAATGGTGATCGCGGCCGCCCGGTTGGAGAACGTCGAGGTCAGCATGTGCGGGGAGATGGCCGGCGACCCGCATTGCACTATCCTATTGTTGGGCATGGGTTTGCGCCGCTTCTCGATGGCCGCGAGCGCCGTGCCGACGGTCAAGCGGCTCATCCGGGCCGTTGCCGCCAGCGACGCGGAGCGAGTGGCCAGTCGGGCCTTGAGTTTCGAAACCGAGCGCGAGGTGATAAACTACCTCCGTGACGAGACCCGCAAGGCGGTGCCCGATCTGCTCTGAACGAGGCGGGCATTCGTCCCCCGGGGACACCCGAATGCGGACGCGTCGCGGCGCGGCAGTGCGCGGGACGGCAGGAATCCCCTGCCGCACCGTCTGTCCCGCCGCCACCCGTCCGATGGACCGGTGATGGACAACAAGCGGCCCGGCGGCGGTGGCGTTCACCGCGCGGCCGGGCACGAGCGATCGTCAAAGAGACAGAAAGAGGAATACCGGCTACTTGCGACATCTCCTGTCGTTCCGCTTCGTGATCGCGGGTGATCTGCGCTTCATCTCGCACCGGGATTCGGTTCGGATGTTCGAGCGTGCGCTCGCACGCAGCGGCTTGCCCGTGCGTCGCACGGAAGGGTTTAACCCACGGCCGAAAATCACGCTTCCGCTTCCGCGCTCGGTCGGCGTCGCCGCCAGCGACGAGCGGCTGGTCGTCGAGTTCTCGAAGCCCGTTTCGGCCGGCGAGGCGCAGCAGTTGCTCGCCTCCCGGCTGCCGGAGGGCGTGCAACTGCTCGACGCCGTGCTCCTCGAGGATGCCCGGGCGTGCCACCCCCGGGCCGCAACCTACGAGTTGCGGTTCTCCCCGAATGAGGCGCACCGGATGCAGACGGCGGTGGACCGGTTTCTGGCCGCCGCGTCGATCCCCATGCCGCGCGTCATGCCGGGCGCGGGCCGCACGCGGCTGTTCGACGTTCGCCCTTGCGTGCAGCGGATGGAGTGTTTGCCGGACCGCGTCCGGTGGACTCAGGACATCCATCCGGACGGCACGGCGAAGCCCGCCGAGGTGCTCGAAGCACTGGGGCTGAACGGACGCGCCTGCCTGCATCGCGTGGAGCGCACGCAGGTGGCCTACGGACCGAAGTGAAACGACAGACTCCGTCGCACCGGTTTCCTCGAAAGGAAAAAAGAGTGACTGACAAAACCCATCGCCGGCGTGGAGAACACGCCGGACATCAGACCCCTGCCCGAGGCCTGGGCCGACCGGGCGACGTGCGGGGCGAATCCGAACACCTCCACCGTTCCGCGGAAAGCCAATTCTTCGCAGGGATCCTCGACGACGAGGAATCGAGCCCGCCCGCGGACCACGCCGCCCCGCGCGACGAACCCGCCGCGTCCGACCATTCAACGCCGGCCGCCATCGTCCAGCCGGAACCCAGACCGCAGCGGTCCCATTCCGGGCAGACTGGGACATCAGTCCACGCGAACCGGCAGGCCTCCGCTCCCGCGCCCGGCGCGGATTCCGGCGACGCGGCCGGCGCGGAGGGCTCCCCGCGAAAGCGTCGACGCCGTGGACGGCGCGGCGGCCGAAAGCACCGCCGACGTCGCGAGGAGCAGATGCAACACGATGAAACGGCGGCCACCCGTGCGGCCGAGGCCGTCGAGGACGAGGACGGCAGCCCCTCGGAGGGTATGCCGGTCCCGAAGGCCGAGGACCTGGACCGACCCGACGCCGACGAGCCGGCGCCGGCCGCGGCAACGTCGACGGCAACGGAAAAAGTCGGCCGGCGTCGTCGACGCAGCCGGGGAGGCCGCAGACGACGTGGACGCGAACGGACCGAGGCGCACGATGAACTCACTCCGCCGGAGCACGACGAAGCGGCCGAGCCGGCCGACGCGGTCGAGGAGCCCGTCGAGGACGAGGCCCTGCTGACCGAGGGCGGTATCACGGTTCAGAACGTAACCGACGAGCATTTGCGGCCCATCCGCGACGGACGCGAGATGCTGATCAACGTGGCCGACTCCGAGGAATGCCGGATCGCCACCCTTCAGAACGGGCGGCTGGACGAACTCTACATGGAGCGCGTCTCCTCGGCGTCCCACGTGGGGAACATCTATAAGGGCCGCGTCACGAACGTGGAGCCCTCAATCCAGGCGGCGTTCGTCGATTTCGGCCTCCCGGCGCAGGGCTTCCTGCACATCAGCGACCTCCATCCGCGCTATTTCCCCGGCGGACGCGAGGAGCAGGAGCAGGTCGGCCGCAAGACGCCGCGGCGCGAGCGCCCGCCGATTCAGCGCTGCCTGCGGCGCGGGCAGGAAGTGATCGTTCAGATCACCAAGGAGGGCATCGGCACGAAGGGACCGACGCTGACGACCTACATCTCGGTCCCGGGGCGCTTCCTCGTCATGATGCCGGGTATGCATCAGCACGGCGTGTCGCGGAAGGTGGAGGACGAGGAGATTCGACGTCAATTGCGCGACGTCCTGGCCCAACTGGATCTGCCGAAGGAGATGGGCTTCATCCTGCGGACGGCGGCCATTGGTCGCACCAAGCGCGACCTCCAGCGCGACCTGGCCTACCTGATGCGGCTCTGGAAGTCGACCGAGGAACGCATTCGTTCCGAGCGCGCCCCGTGCGTGCTTTATGAAGAGTCGGACCTCGTCATCCGGACCATCCGGGACGTGTTCGATTCGGACGTCAAACGGATCGTCTGCGACGACGCGGCCACGGCCCGGCGGATCGCCGACTTTCTGTCCATCGCGTCGCCGCGCAGCCGCGACACGGTCTTCCACTACGATCGCCGAGACCCGATCTTTCACGCCTGCAACGTCGAGGCGGAGATCGAAAAACTCCACTCAAAGCACGTGCCCCTGCCCTGCGGCGGGTCGCTCGTGATCGAGTCCACGGAGGCCCTGGTGGCGATCGACGTCAACTCGGGCCGCTTCCGCGTCCCGGACGACCCGGAGCAGACCGCCTACCGCGTCAACCTCGAGGCGGCCGACGAGATCGCCCGGCAGTTGCGGCTGCGCGACCTGGGCGGGCTGATCATCTGCGATTTCATCGACATGCGGGCCGAGAAGCACAAGCGGGCCGTGGAACGACGCCTGCGCGACGCCCTCAAGCACCACAAGGAGCGGGCCAAGTGTCTGCGGTTCTCCCAGTTCGGCATCATCGAAATGACGCGGCAGCGGCAGCGGCCGTCCCTCAGCAAGTCGATCTACCAGGAATGTCCCCGCTGCCGCGGGGTCGGGATGGTCAAGACGCCCGAATCGGTTTCGCTCGACGTTATGCGCGCCATCCGCTCCGCCTGTCAGCGCGACGGGATCGCCATCGTAGACGTCCAGGTGAATCCGGCCGTGGCCAACCACCTGCTGAACCGCAAGCGGCGCGTGTTGACCGAACTGGAGGCCCAGTCGGGCCGTACGCTGCTGGTCCGCGGCGAACAGGCGTTTGCCATCGACGAGGTCCGTTACAGTTGCACCGACCGGCGCGGGCGCGACCTGCCGTTCGCCGACGTGTACGCGCAGACCGCGCCGGGCGGCCGAACGCCGCCCGCCGCGGACGAGAGGTCGGCCGCCGAAGCCGGCGGCGGGCCGAACGGCGGCAGCGGTCGTCGCGGCCAACAGCGGGGGTAAGGCGCAGATGGGCGACGTAGGCGAAAGAAACGAACGGCGCGGCGGGCACGGATTCGAGCCACGGGCGAACCCCCGTCCGCGGCCGGCCGCCCGCGGCACCGACCTTGCCCTCGCGGCGCTGCTGATGGGGGCGCTATGGGGCGGGCCGGGGTGCGCCGTCCAGTGGACGCTCAGTTTCGAGGACGGACTGCGGCGCGCGCAGGACACGGGGCGGCCCATCCTCCTCTACTTCAAGGACTGGAGTTCGTCGCAGCACCGCGACATGGTCGTGCAGGTGTTGCAGTCGCCGGTCGTGGCCAAAGAACTGCACGAATGCGTCAACGTGGAATTGCTCTACAACTGGGGCCCCGAGGCGGTGCGCTACGGAATCACGACGCCGCAGGTCTGCATCTTTTGTCGGCCCGACGGGACGGAGATCGACCGCCTGCACGTTAATCCCGTGCCCGCGCCCGAGCGGTTCGCGGACTGGCTGCGCCGATGCGCGGAGTCGTGGCGCCCGACGACGCAGGCGGTCCGCTGACGCCGTTCACGATCCGCGTAACCGCCCGGCTTCCTTCAGGAGCCCACCCGCGCCGTGGCGATCGACGACGACGGGTGGTCCGCGCGCAACCCGAGCGACGCGCAAAGCAGATCGACCGTGCGCCGCGTCGCGCCGACGTTGTTGCGCACAACCTCGCGCGCGGCCTCGCCCATCGCGCGGGCCGCGGCCGGGTCGTTCAGCAGCGCCGCGACGCCTTCGGCGAGTTCGTCCGCGCCGCGGACGCGCCGCCCGCCGCCGGCCTCGAGCAGCCGCTCGGCCGCGTCGGCGAAATTGTCCGTATGCGGTCCGAAGAGCACCGGCCGCGCCAGGCCGGCCACCTCCATCAGGTCCGACCCCCCCATCGGAACCAGCGTGCGGCCGACGAACACCACGGACGCGAGCGAATAAAACTTGCGCAACTCACCCATCGTGTCGCCGAGGAATACGACCGGCTGCGTGTCGCCGGCGTTTAGCCCCGCCTGATCCCGCGGCGACGGCTCATCCGTGCGGCCCCCGGCCACGCCGGTCCTACCTGCAAAGTACGCGGCGTGCCGGCGGCTGCGCTCCATCGCCTTGGTGTCCTGCCCCCCGAGGTCCGCATGGCTGCTGCGCCGCACGCAACGGAAACCGCGCGACTCGATCAGCCCCGCGACCTCGTCGAAGCGCTCCGGCCGCCGCGGGATGACGGCGAACTGCAACTCCGGCCGGCGGCGAAACAATTCGGCGTGGACTTCCAGCAACCGGGCCTCCTCGCCCGGACCGGTGCTGCCGGCGACCCAGAGCGGACGCCCCCGGTCGATACCCAACGCCAGCGCGAGTTTTTCGTCGCCCTCGACCGAATCGGCAACGAGCGCCGTGTCGTACTTCATCGTGCCGGTTACGGTCACGGCCGTTTCGGGCACGCCCAGCCGCCCGAAGCGCTCGGCATACACCGGTTCCTGGGCGGCGACCCATGTCAGCCGCGAGAACATCCGCCTCGCGACCAGCCGCACCAGCGGCAGGCCGAAGCGCCGCATGCTGCGCTCCTGCGTCACCCGTCCGTTGGCGATGCCAACCGGGATTCCGCGCCGCGCCGCCTCGCAGACCAGGTTGGGCCACGCCTCCAGTTCCATCAGCACGATCGCGTCCGGGCGCAGCCGGTCGAGCGTGCGGCGGACGACAAACGAAAAATCGAGCGGATAGCGGAAGACGTACTGCGGGTGATATTGCTGAACGGCCGCGTCGTACCCCGTTCCCGTCGTCGCCGAAACGACGACCTCATAGCGCGGCAGCCGGCGGTGGATTTCCGCCACGAGACTGCGCGCGGCCAGGACCTCGCCGAGCGATACACCGTGGACCCAGATGCAGGGGCGCGTCCCGACGCGCGGCTTCACGTAGCCCAGGCGTTCCCGCAGGCGCCCCGCTTCGCCGCGCCGGACGGCCGCGCGCCAAAACAGCCAGGGACTGAGGATCAGTCCCGCCAGGAGATATCCGAGATCAAGCAGCAGCGACATGCGCGACGGACCCGCCCCGCCTTGCCCCGAGAGTTGATCGCCGTCTGCAAGCCCGCGCTCGCCCGCGCTTCGAGCCGCCGTGGGATCGCGTTATGCCACACCAGCCCGACGCGCCAGCGAGGACGGGAATCGCGACCACCGCCACTCGCCGGTGCTTCGAGCATCCCGGCTTCACGGCCCGACCAAGCCGTTCAGCGGTCGGCCTTCTTCGCGCAGCACTGCTTGTACTTCCGGCCGCTGCCGCAGGGACACGGATCGTTTCTCCCCGGGGGTGCCTTCTCGTTTTGGATCGGCTCGACCGGGGGCGGAAGCGGCGGCTCGTCGTCCTTGGGCAGCGCCTTGCGGTAGCGTTCCTTTTCCTCCCGCTGGCGCTGGAATCGTTTCTCAAACTGGTCATGCTCTGGCATGATGGGGCACTCCCGGGCCTCGGCAGCGGCGGCGGGGATGATAGCGGCATTCCACCGCGTCCGCACGCGACAGTTGAGTCGCCGCCGCATCGGCGGCATAATCGGGCGGTTACGGATCGACCGTCTTCCGGGGGTCCCGGAGTTTATCGGTCATCCGGTGCGGTGGGAGATTCTGGTGGCCACGCATCGACACGATCAGCCCGGATCGCATTTGTTCACGTCCGAGTCGGTCAGCATGGGCCACCCGGACAAGGTCGCCGACCAGATCTCCGACGCCATCCTCGACGCCATGCTGGCGCAGGACCAGACGTCGCGCGTCGCAGTCGAGACCCTGGTCTCCACCGGCATGGTCGTCGTGGCCGGCGAGGTGACGACCAAGGCCTATGTCGAAATCCCGGACGTGGTCCGCCAGACGATCCGCGAGATCGGCTACACGTCGGGCGACATGGCCTTCGACTACGAGTCGTGCGCGGTGCTCGCGTCGATCAAGCGGCAGTCGCCCGACATCGCGCTGGGCGTGGACCGCGACGGCGCCGGCGACCAGGGCATGATGTTCGGCTTCGCCTGCCGCGACACGGACGTGCTGATGCCGCTGCCGATCCAACTGGCCCACCGCCTCGTCGAAAAGCAGGCCGAGGTCCGCCGGGCGGGGACCATCCACGGACTGCGTCCCGACGCCAAGAGCCAGGTCACCATCGAATACGACGGACTGAAGCCGGTGCGCGTCGAGACAATTGTCCTGTCCACCCAGCACGACCGGTCCTGGAACGACTCGCAGGACCAACTCAAGGCCGAAGTCGTCGAGCACATCATCCGCCCGGTCCTGGCCGACTGGTGGCGCAAGGATATCACCGTCCACGTCAACCCCACCGGCCGGTTCGAGATCGGCGGTCCGCACGGCGACACGGGCCTCACCGGGCGGAAGATCATCGTCGACACCTACGGCGGGCGCGGACGTCACGGCGGCGGAGCGTTCAGCGGCAAGGACCCCACGAAGGTCGACCGCTCGGCCGCCTACATGGCCCGGTACATCGCCAAGAACATCGTTGCGGCGGAACTGGCCGACGTCTGCGAAGTGCAACTCTCCTACGCGATCGGCGTGGCCGAGCCCACGAGCGTCGCCGTCGACACGCAGGGCACCGGCAAGGTCGCGGAGGACCGGCTCAGCGCCCTGATCCGCGAACAATTCAAACTCACGCCGCGGACGATCATCGACCACCTCCAACTCCGCCGACCCATCTACCGCGAGACCGCACGGCACGGACATTTCGGCCGCCCTGGCTTCACCTGGGAAGACACGAAGCCGGCACAGACCCTGCGCGAGGCGGCGCGGCGGCTCTAAGTAGAGCCGCAATGGAAAGCGTTCTGTGGCACCGCCCCTCCGGCGGTGCGAGCACAGGCGGGACGCCTGTGCCACAAAATTGTCAGGCGCTCAAAGTAGAGCCGCAATGGAAAGCATTCTGTGGCACCGCCGTCCCGGCGGTGCCAGCACAGGCGAGACGCCTGTACCACAATGTATGATTCATTCTGCGGCGCTACTTTGGGCCACTTGGAGAACTCGCAATTCTCATTCGCCGCCGGCCGGGGCCCCGCCCCCAGAAAAAGTCGGGGGGCACCCGATCCTACGGCCCCGAAACCCCGTTGCGGACACTTTGGAACACCGCAGAATACACGCGGCGGTGGGCAGGCACGCACGATACGACGGGCCGCTCACTAGGCCCGGCTGGCGCGCGGGTTCCTCGCATGTGTAGTGCGCGCGGCCGGGTTCGAAAAGAAGGACCGGATCGCCCCCGACTCGGTGGCGACGCCAGAGGCCGGCGGCCTGTGGCCAAGGGTCGTTTCGCGCTGACAACCGCATCCCGTCCGGGCTTGGCGAATCGATATCCCGCATCAGGGTGCTTTCGGAGAGAGGCGCCATGTCGGTAATCGAATCGCAAACGGAGTTCGCGGTGAACGGGCGGCGGCTTTCCTACAAGTTTCAACGACTTCGAGAAGAACTCCGCAATGCGATCGTCGGCGGAGAGTTGCGCGGCCGTCTCCCCGGCGAGCGGGACCTGGGCCGTCGCTTCGGCGCAAACCCCAAGACGATCAACAAGGCCCTGACGGACTTGGCGGCCGAGGGCCTGGTCACGCGTCAGATCGGCCGGGGCACATTCGTCATCGGGTCCGGTGAGGAAAAAAACGCGGTCGCTGCCCGGCGGCAATTCGCCGTCCTGTCGAACGCGTCGGACCCCGAATCGCCCGGTGCGCGCCTTTCTGCGGCGGTCATCGCACTGCTCGAGCGACAAGGGCACACCTGCCCAGGCGTCCCATTCGCCTCGACGACGCCGCAGAATGGCGGCTCGCCGGCCGACCTGTTCCGCCAGGTGTCGCTGCCCGATGCCATCCTTTGCGTACCGCCGCGCCCGCTGTCACGACCGGCCGCCGGCCGGCCCGGCGAGGACCTCCTCCAGGAAATCCTCCGGCGACAAATCAACATCGTCTTCGCGGGGGACGATTGTCGCACGCTGCGCCGGAACGCGGTCATGCCCGACTACGCCGAGGGCGGCTTCCAGGCGGCCGAATTCCTCGCCCGACTGGGTTGCCGCGCGCTGCTCGTGCTGTGCGCATCCGATCCGGGTCCGGCCGTCGATGCCGTCGTCGCCGGCGCCCGTACCTCCGCGACGCGACGCGGTCTGTGGTGGGGCAAGGATCATCTCGGCCCGACCGGATCGATCGAAGGATCGGTCCGGTCGCCCGACCGCGCCGCCACCGGCTGCATCGCCGTCGGCGGGATGGCGGTCGAGGCCCTCGAGTCCATGGCGCGCGGAGCGTCGTCGAATCAGCCGTGCATCGGATGCGCGGCCGTGCTCGAACCCGGCGACGCCTGCGCCGAGCAACTCGGCCTGACGGCCGTTGAGTTCGACGTGGATCGCCTGGCGTCGTGGGCGGCGCGTCTCACGGTTGAGACGCGATTCAGCCAGCCCGCTTCAAGGGTGCTCATTCCGGGCACGCTGCACATTCGCAACGGCCTGTGCGCACCGCCCCGATCCGCACTGGCGGTGGCCCCCACGGCCGCGGAAGCGGTGTTTTGAACCCTTCTTTTTTCTCCGGGATGAGTGGAGCCGCAACTCAGCCGCCCGCAGGCGGAAAGACCGTGCCGTACTGATCGAGCAGCCGCCAGACCAGGAATCCGACCGCGCCGGCGAGGAACGCAAACGCGATGATGAGCAGCACCGTGTAGAGGTCGCTGGCCGCCCGGCCTCGCGCCGCTGGAACGCCCGTGGTGCCCGGTCCGACGGCCATCGCGGTCAGCGCCTCATCGCGAAACTGGCCTCGTCCGTGGCGCGGTCGCCCCTGCGGATGTCGCCGGAGACGCGCAGCAGCGTCCCGGCGGAACGGTTGGCCTCGGTCCGCGTGATCTGGAGCGTGCCGAGATATTCCGGTCCCTGCTCCCCGCTGCTCGGTCGGAAGACGAGAAATTTCATCCCGGGCGAGACCCCGTCGGCCGTGCCCACGCTGATGCTGGCGATGTTTCCCCGAACCTCGAGAATCTCTCCGCGGATGGGGGCGGTGATGGCGGCGATCTGCGGCTGGACCCGGGGCTGATCGGCCTCCACCACGCCGGGCCCCGGCACTTGCAGCGCCGGGCGCAGGCCCGCGTCGGCCCGGGGGCGCTCCTCCTCCATGGCCGAAATCTGCTGCTGAAGCGCCCGGACCTGCGTGGTCGCCATCGCCAGGCCGGTCGTCAGTTCCTTGGTGCGGTCGTTCAGGTCGATGTTGCGGCGTTCCAGTTCGGCGTTCCGCGCGACGAGTTTGCGGGCGTGTTCCTGCTCGCGCTGGAACTGGGCCGTGACGAGTCGGAGCGTGTCGCCCAGTCCGGTCACGTCGGTCATGAGCGTGGCGAGTTGGTTCCGGGCCTGCGCCAGTTCCAGGGTTCTTGCGTCCAGTTGCGCCTGGAGCGCCGTCCGCCCGGTCCGGAGTTGCTCCACCTCGTCCGAAAGCCGCCGGATTCGGTCCAGATCCTGCTCGTGCGTCAGCGCGGCCTGCACGGTGACGGCCCGCTCGCTGGCCTGCGCCGCGAGGCCAGCGGCCTTCCAGTGATCGGCCGCCTTCTTCCAACTTTGCGACAGGGCGTTGGCGGCGATGGTAAGCGTGGCGAGCGCCACCGCGAAAACCGCCACCAGAACCAGGAAGACTTTGGTCAGCGTGCTCAACGCCCCACTCCCAATCGCGCGGGACGACGCGGAGCAAGAACCCGCTTCAGCGGGATGCTTCGCCGTGTCGCCGGGCCTGCGTTTCGGACTCTAAACCCTGCTCGCACGCGACGCCGTCGCGTGCACCGGTGGGCTTCGCGGGTTGGCATGCGGGTCCCGCCCGCATGGATCGCTCCGGCAGATTATGCACGAAGGGTCTGCCCGTTTCAAGCCGTGGGGCGCTGATTTCGGCCCCGAGCCACCCGCGCCGGCGGGCCGGTCCGGTGTGCTTATCGGCCTGCCAGGAAGGCGGCTTTCGTTTTCTTGGCCGAGGTGCGAGCAACCGGAGGAATCGACTTCCCCCTCGCCTCCCGGACCGCCGTGTATTCTAAGTAATGCCGAATAAATGATTTAGAGTTGGCGCCAAATCCATTTCGAACGGCTGGGACACGGACGCCTGACAGCACGTCATGCCTGGATGATGGGCCCAATGAATGACGAATTGCCCCATTCCGGCAGGGCAACGATTCTCTTTGCCCAAGGGGAATAAGAACCTATCCCGATTATTCCCTTAACCCTTGTGGCACAGGCGTCCCGCCGGTGCTGGCGCCGCCGAGACGGCGATGCCGCAGATCAAGCGGATACGATCTAAGCGAACTCCCGAGTCCCGTTGGGATACGCTCTAACGCAGGTGCGAACAGCGGATCGCCGGCCCGATCGGAAGAAACGCAGACCACAGGGCGGGCGGGCTACGATAGGGTCGGCACCGCCGATATACTGGAAACCGGGTCCTGCGGGGTCTTCACACGCGATGACAACCACGATTCGATTTCGAGCGTGCCTGCTGTTGGCGGGCCTCGTCGCCGCGCGGACGGAACCCCGCAACTCTGCGGCGTGGGCTGGCGGTCCGATCGAGGGCGACGCCGCGGCGGACATCGGCCTCCAAGTCTACTGGGACGCGCAGGTTCCGCTGGGCCGCGCCGACCTGGTCGAGCGGCTGGCCGTGCTGGGCGACAATATTTATGCGCTGACGGCCTCCAACCGCGCCTTTGCGCTGCACGCGGGCACCGGCCTCATCCGCTGGTCGGTCGAGGTGGCCCCCCCCGGTCAGACGGTCCTCGGACCGACGCATTCGGACCGGCACGCCGTCTTCACGACCCCGACGCGCGCGCGGCTGTTCAACCAGCGCACCGGCCACCCGCCCGGCGAGGCCCGCGCGCTTCGCGGCGTGCTCACCGAGGTCCGCGGCGACCTGGCCGACATCAACATCGGCACGCGGCACGGCGTAACGCCCGGAACCGTTCTCATCGTCCGACAGCGCGGGGCGCTGACGAGGTCCGGCGACAAGCCCTTCGCGCGCCTGAGCATTCAGACCGTTCACGAGCGCGACGCGACCGGGCGATTGATCTCGTTCGACCAGGGCAATCGTCCGCAGCCGGGCGATGAAGTCGTCGCCGACGTGGCCCTGCCGATCACCGAGGTGCCCCTGCCGTTTCCCGCGAGTTGCGCCGCCGTGTCCGACGGCCAGCGGGTCTACGTCGGCGCCGCCAACCAGCGGCTCTATTGCCTCGCGATCGTCGGCGCGCTGCGGCTCTGGGAGACGATGACGCCGGGCACCGTGTCGGCCGCGCCGGTCCTGGACGGAAAGATGTTGTTCTACGTCCAGAAGGACGGCCAGGCGGTGGCGTGCGACGCCGAAGCCCAGGTCACCCGCTGGACTTTTCGTACCGAGGGGCCGCTGTTCGCCCGACCCCTGGTCACCGAAGGATCGGTGTACGTCGCCAGCAGCGACCGCTCGCTCTACGCGCTCAACCGGCCGAACGGCGCGCGACGCTGGCGGGCCCGCTTCGACGCGGAGTTGTTCACGCCGCCCGGCCAGGAAGGGGACGTGGTATTCCAGTACGTCCCCGGACGCGGGCTGCATGCGCTGGCCGAGGACGACGGTACGTTGCGCTGGACGCGGCCCGAGGCCGTCGCCTTGCTCGCCCGGGTCGGCGACGGGCTCGTCGTCGTGGACGGCGTCGCCGATGAGGCGGGGCAATCGGCGCATTACGACGCCCTCGCACGGCTCGACCCGGCGACCGGCGAAGCGACCGCCCTCGCCCCGCTGAGGGGCTGCGACCTGATCGCGGCGACCGCGCGGCCGCCCGCGATCTTTCTGGGCGACCGGCTGGGGCGAGTCATCTGCCTGCGGTCCGCATCGGACCGACATCTCACCCCCGAGGAACTGGCCGACGTTCTCGGCGACGATTCGCGCCGTGCCGCCGCGGCCGAAGTGCAGGCCCGGCTCGACGCCGAGCGGCAGGCCCGACAGGCACAACGGAAGGCGGCGGCAAGCGACCCGTTCGCAAGCCGCAGCACGGCCCCGCCGGCCGCAGGGACCGGCCTGGTCCCGCCGCCGGCCACGACCCAGCCGCGGCCCGGTCCGCGCGCCCCCGCCGCAGAGGACGATTCGCAGCGGGACGAATCCGACGAAGAGTCGGACGAAGACGCCAAGGAGAATCCCTGATCCGTCCGTTCGCCCGCGGCCCGGAGGCGGCGCACGGCGCGCCCGCCGCCTTGCCCGTCGATTGGCCGACCCTCCGCCGGACGGCTATCGTGTTTCCTGCAACGGTGCACGATGGCCCGCAAGCGTATCCAACGCGCCCTGATCGCCGTTTATGACAAGACAGGCGTCGCTGAGTTCGCCCGCGCGCTGGCGGACGAATTCGGCATCGAAATCATCTCGACCGGCGGGACGGCGAAACACCTGCGTGCCGCGGGCGTGCCCGTCACGCTCGTAGAGGAGGTGACCGGCTTTCCCGAAATGCTCGACGGGCGCGTCAAGACGCTGCATCCCGCGATTCACGCCGCCATCCTCGCCGACCGCGACAATCCCGACCACCTGCGCCAACTCTCCGAGCAGGGCATCCGGCCGATCGACATGGTCGTCGTCAATCTCTACCCCTTTGAGAAAACCGTCGCCGATCCGAACGCCTCGCCCGCCGACGCGATCGAGATGATCGACATCGGCGGCCCGTGCCTGCTCCGCGCGGCGGCGAAGAATCATGAGTGGGTGCTGCCCCTGTGTGACCCGGCGGACTTCGCCCTCGTCCTGTCAATTCTGCGCGCCGCAGGCGGTGTCACGCGGCGGTTTGCGGCGGAGCGGGCCCAGTGCGTCTTTGACCTGACCCGCGGCTACGACCTTGAAGTCGCCGCGTATCTCTTTCGACTGTTCGGCGAAGGTCCCCCTCCCCAACCGAATGTCCCGCGAACCTCCGGCATCCCCGCGCGAATCAGCGGGCTTCTGAAAGAACGTGTGGCGCTTCGATACGGCGAAAACCCCCACCAGTGTGCCGGTCTGTTTGACGCCGATTCGTTCCTTCCTCCCGGCCGGCGGAATTGCGGACCGATGCTTCGAGGCCTCGCGCTGCCCGGCTCGGCGCCGATCTCCTTCAACAACTGCCTCGACGCCGACGCAGCGCTCGGACTGTGCGCGGAGTTGACGCGCGCGGGAAACCTTGAACCCCCTCCAAATGCTCCACGCGGCTCCACCCCGCCGGCAGTCGCGCTGTTCGTCAAACATGCCAACCCCTGCGGCGTCGGCGTCGCGGCCGATCCGATCGAGGCCTATCGCCGCGCCTTTCTCGGCGACCCCAACGCCGCGATGGGCGGCATCCTCGCGTGCAACTTCGACGTGACGCCGCTGTTTGCCGAGTTCGTCCTGGAGACTTACGAGCGGTTCGGCAAGTCCGCCGGCGCGGGCGGCTTCTTCGTAGAGGTCTGGCTCGCGCCCGACTTCGACCCGGCGGCGGTCGACATCATCCGCACACGCAAAAAATGGGGCGCGAATGTGCGGCTGCTGGCCGTAGGAGACCTGACCGCCGCGCCGAGCCCGGACGAATACGTTTATCGCAGCATCGCCGGCGGGATGCTCGTGCAGACGCCGGACCTGGTCGGCCTGAATGAAGAGCAGTGGCGCGTCGTGACCAAACGCCCGCCCGACGAACGAGAATGGGCCGACCTCCGCCTCGCGTGGCTCGTCGCCAAGCACACCCGCAGCAACGCCATCTCCCTGTGCCGCGACGGCATGCTCATCGGCAACGGCGCGGGCCAGATGAGCCGCGTCATGTCCTGCCGCGTGGCGACCTGGCTGGCGCGGGACAACGGCCACGGCGACCGGCTGCGCGGAGCGGCCGCCGCGTCGGACGCCTTCTTTCCCTTTCGCGACGGGCCCGACCTGCTGCTGGAGGCGGGCGTAACCGCCATCATCCAGCCCGGCGGCAGCAAGCGCGACGCGGAGACGATCGCCGCGTGCGACGACCGCGGCGCGGTGATGATCTTCACCAGTACGCGGCACTTCCGACATTGAAACGGTCGCCGGACCACGCGGTCGGCACGCGCCACGGCCCGCCTGCTGGGGTATGATTCCCCCGAGACAGCAGGACCTGGGAGGCCGCCCGTCATGTCGGAGAGCACGAAGATCGAGAACATCATGCAGGAGGGCCGCGTGTTTCCGCCGGCGGCGGCGTTCGCCCGCGGCGCGCACGTCCAATCGTTGGACGAATACCGCAAACTGCACGCCCGGTCTCTTGAGGACCCGGACGGGTTCTGGGCCGAGGTCGCGGCCGACTTTCATTTCTTCCGAAAGTGGGACCGCGTCCTGGAGTGGAACCCGCCGTTCGCCAAGTGGTTCGTCGGCGGGAAGACGAATGTGTCCTACAACTGCCTCGATTTGCAGATCGAGCGCGGCCACGGCGACCGGACCGCCCTCCTTTGGGAAGGCGAGCCCGTCGAGGCCGACGGCCGCCCGACCGAGACGCGCCGGCTGACGTACCGCCAGTTGCGGGCCGACGTCTGCCGCCTCGCCAACGGCCTGCGCAAACTCGGCGTTCAAAAGGGCGACCGCGTCACGCTCTACATGCCCATGGTGCCGGAACTGGCCGTCGCCATGCTCGCCTGCGCCCGGATCGGCGCGCCGCACTCGGTCATCTTCGGCGGCTTCTCCGCCCCCGCCATCGTCGATCGCGTCGTCGACGCCCAGTCGCGCCTTGTCATCACCGCCGACGGCGGCTGGCGCCGCGGGGCCGTCGTGCCGCTCAAGGCCGCCGTCGACGAGGCCGCCGCCCAGACGCCGCTGATCAAAAAGGTCGTCGTGCTCAAGCGCTGCGGCAACGACATTGCGATGAAGTCCGGGCGGGACATCTGGTGGGACGACCTGCTCCGCGGCGTTTCGGACGACTGTCCGGCCGAGGAACTCGACAGCGAGCACATGCTCTACCTCCTCTACACCAGCGGCAGCACGGGAAAGCCCAAGGGCATCCTGCACACCACGGCCGGCTACATGGTCTACACCGCCTATACCGCGCGGCTGATCTTCGACCTGCGGCCGGCGGACGTGTACTGGTGCACCGCCGACATCGGCTGGGTGACGGGTCACAGTTACATCGTCTATGGCCCGCTCCAGAACGGCGTGACGGTGTTGATGTACGAGGGCGCGCCGAACTTCCCCGCCTGGGACCGCTTCTGGTCGGTCATCGAGCGGCACAAAGTGACGAAGTTCTACACCGCGCCGACCGCCATCCGCGCCTTCATGAAGCAGGGCCCCGACTGGCCCGCGAAACACAACCTTTCAACGCTGCAACTGCTCGGCACCGTCGGCGAGCCGATCAACCCCGAGGCCTGGATGTGGTACCACGAGCACATCGGCCGCGGACGCTGCCCGATCGTCGATACCTGGTGGCAGACCGAGACCGGCGGCATCCTCATCAGCCCGCTGCCCGGCGCGACGCCGACCAAGCCCGGCTCCGCCACGCTGCCCTTCTTCGGCGTCGATCCGGCGATCCTCGACAAGTCCGGCGCGGTGCAGGGGCCGAACGCCGGCGGCTATCTCGCCATCCGCAAGCCCTGGCCCGCCATGCTCCGCGGCATCTACGGCGACGAAGAGCGCTACCGAAAACAGTACTGGTCCGAGATCCCGGGCGTCTATTTCACCGGCGACGGCGCGCGGTGCGACGACGACGGCTATTTCTGGATCATGGGCCGCGTGGACGATGTGATCAAAGTTTCCGGCCATCGACTCGGCACGGCCGAGATCGAGTCGGCCCTCGTGGCGCACCCGAAGGTCGCGGAGGCCGCCGTCGTGGGCTTTCCGGACGACGTCACCGGCGAGGCCATCGCCGCGTTCGTGACGCTCCGCGCGGGAACGACGCCCGGCGACGAAGTCAAGAGCGCCCTCCTCCAGCACGTCGTGCACCAGGTGGGGGCGATCGCCCGGCCGAAATCCATCCGCTTCACCGACGCCCTGCCCAAGACCCGCAGCGGAAAGATCATGCGCCGCCTCCTGCGCGAACTGGCCACCACGGGCCGCGTCGACGGCGACACGACGACGCTGGAGGACTTCGGCGCGATTGCCCGACTGCGCGAGGAGGAAGCGTAGGCATCCGCCGCAGTACCCGCTCGCCCCTGAATCCGCCTTACCGCCGCGCCCGAAGCAGCATGTACCCCAGCCGCCCCGCGCCCAGCAACCAGCGCGCCCCCAGCACCCCGAAGAGACTGCGCCGCGCCGGCCACCAGCGGCGGATGCGGTCGCGACGCACGTGCGCGAGCACGCTGTCGATCGAGTGGATCACTTCCGGCCGCACGTCCTCGCAGCGGTCGATCCGCAGGCCGGCATCGCGAATCGCATCCCGATATCGCGCCAGCGTCCAGAACCGCGTGCCGTCGCGGTCGCCGATGAAGCGCGGCAGCCAGCGCTCCCGCACGAGGTCGCCAATGAGCAACCGCCCCCCGGGCCGCAGGACGCGGGCACATTCGCGGATGAAGCGGTCCTTGTCGGGATAGTGGAAGGCCGATTCGAGGTTGAAGATCACGTCGACGCTCGCCTCGGCGAACGGCAGGGCGTGCGCGTCGCCCTGAACGAATCGCACGCCGTTTGGCCCGCCCGCCGCGCCGCGCTTCATCCCGTGAACGATATTCGGCCAGCAGAGTTCGACGCCGATCGAGCGATGCGGATGACGGGCCGCGGCAATCTCGTACAGCGCCCCTCCGATGCCCGCGCCCACGTCCACGAGCGTCGTATCCGAGCCAATCGGAGTATCGCCGACCAGCCGCCACACCATCCGTTCCTGGACGTGGAGCAGGTCGTCGTCGCCGCGTTCGGCCAGCCCCAGGTTGTAATGGTGCACGCCGTACGCTTCCGCGAAATGGACCGCCCCCTGGTATTCGGTGGTCATCCGGGAATGCAGCGTGTTCATGTCTTCTCGTCCGGCGTCAACCCGCCGGCGCGCCGATCGTCCTGGACGCCGCACGGACCGGACCCCCTTATTCCCCTTGCGGCCCGGACGCCGCGGGGCAGCACACGGTCCGCTTCCGGCTCGCGAGGCGGCCGGGATTATACCGCGTCGGCTCGCGCGCGTTCCGCCATTCCGTAACGCGACGGTGTTGGCCCGGTCCCGCAACGGCCCTAAAATGGCGGAGAAGATGCCGCGGCCTGATCAAGGAAAGGAGCGCTCATGACCCCCAAGGACATCGTTCTGAATCAGTTGACCTCCAGCCAGTGGTTGTACGAACAGGCGCTGAAGGACCTCAGCGAACAGGACACGCGCTTTCAGCCCTTTCCCGGCGCGAACCACGTCAACTGGATCCTCGCTCACCTCGCCGTGAGCGAAGACAGCATCATCGCCAAGATCGCCGGCAAGCCCCCGCGATATTCCGACACCCTCCAAAAATCCTTCGGCGGCGGCAGCACGTGCCGGGCCGACGACGGCCTGACCAAGGCCGACGCCTGGAAGATGTACTCCGAGCAGGGCCGCCTGACGGCCGAATTGGTCCGCACTTTTCCCGAGTCGCGTTATGACGAGCCCGCCCCCGAGTCGCTCCGGCAGATGTTCCCCACGGTCGGCGCGGTGGTCGGCCTGATCGGCGCGCACCCCTTCTGGCACCTCGGCCAAGTCACGTTCAACCGCCGGGCGCTCAAAAAGCCGATGCTGTTCAGTTCTTAGACATTCGCCGATCGAGACCGCGCTGCGCCAATCCCTGCCCGCGCCGGACCGATTCCGAGCCGCGACCGTCAGGGAGCAGGTTTTTCGCTTATTCCGAGCCGCGACCGTCAGGGAGCAGGTTTTCAGTTCACTCCGCCCGCGCCCGCACGCCGGAAACCCCGCGCTCACCCCCGAACAGCGAATCCCCAGACATCCCCGACGCGGCGCATGCGGTCGATCGACCAGCACTGCCTCAGGATTGCGTCCTGCGTCGTCGCGCTCACGACGCCCTTGGCCAGCACGCGGAACTTCCGCTCCACCTCCTCGTCGCTCATCGGGTTGCCCGCGTGGCCGCGCGGATAATCCACCCGCTTCTCCAGCCGCCGCCCGTCCTTCATCCGGATCACCAGCCGGTTCGGAATCCCCGCCGGGTATCCCGCGTTCAGTTCCGCCGATTCGCGGATCTTCGTCCGGTCCAGCAGGGCCAGCACCTTCGGCTCCCGGAAGCGCTTCGGCTCAAACGTCTTCTTCGTGACGTCTCCGTCATACAGCGCCGCGCACACCAGGTAGCCCATCGAATGGTCCGCCGTCTCACGGCTCGTCGGCCGCCACTTCTCCGGCTCGCTGCCGATGATGCTGACCGCCGCCTCGAAACTCTCGATCAGGATGTCGGCGATTTCGTCGGCCGACTGTCCCAGCGCGCGGATCTCACGCCGCAGTTGCAGCGCCGCGTCGATGGCGCTCTGGGCGTGATACTCCGCCGGCCAGAACTTGATGTACGTGCGGTTGATCATGTATCCGCGGCTCCGGTCGCCGAGCGTTACGTCGAACGGCCCGCCGGTGAGCATCCTGAAGACGCCTTTCGGCCCCTCGAAGATTTCGTTCGGCCCCGTGAAGCCGCGCCGCGCGAGGTTCACCGCGTAAACCGCGTTGCGGCACGCGTTGGAGGCGGCGCACGCCTTCCACATGCTGATCTGTCCCGTCCTCGTCTGGCGCGTGGCGATGTTGCAGACGCCCGCCAGGCCCAGGGCATGGACCATCGCGGCGGGCTTCAGCCGCCACAGTTTCGCCGCCCCCAGCGCGGCGCTGAGCGCCACGTAATACACGTGGTCCCAACCGTGCGCCCGCAGCGACGCCGCGTCGCACAGCCGGCACTGAATCTCGTAGGCGATGACCGTGGCGAGGATGAAGTCCCGCCCGCTCGCTCCGGCCGCCTGCGCGACTGCCAGCGTCGCCGGGATGTTGTCCGACGGATGGGCCGGCTCCCGGCTCAGGTAGGTGTCGTTGTAGTCGAGGTAGCGCACGTGCGCCCCGTTGCAAAACGCCGCGTACGTCGGCAGCGTGCGGTGCCGCGTGCCGAGGACCGCCGCGCCGTTCTTCACCGCCGGGGCGGCCCGCGCCAGTTCCCGCACGATCTTCGCCGGCTGGCTGTTCCACGCTCCCAGCGCCGTGCCGGTCGAGTCGATCAGCCGCCGCTTGACCTCGTGAATCGCCTCCGGCGTCAGGTCCGAATACTTCAGTTTCGCCGTCCAGTCCGCCAGTTTTTCGGCCAACAGCATGAACGCAGTCTCCCATCAAGTCCGCTCGCCCGGCGAGCGGGTTGAGAACCGTAAACGGAAACGGCCGCTTCGGAAACTACCGGAAATCGCGGGGCACCCGCCGGCTCGTGCGGCGCGACTCGTGTCGCAAATGCACGGCATCGCGCCGTCCATCCGCGGCGCGCGGCGATGCAGTAACGAGACGCGAGGCGTGAGCGAGCGTTCGCCGGGCGCGCAACGCCGCGCGGGCTGAAACCCGCGGTTCGGAAATGCAAGCGTCGCCGCTCGTGGACGCGTGGCGTCAACGCGGCGAGCGCGTCAGAATGGAGCGCTTTCGCTGATAGCGATCCGCCTCGGCCGCGTCCCCCCGGGCCGCCAGCAAAGCCGCCGCACGGACGCACGACTGCGCGAACACCTCCGCGTCGATAAACACGGCGGGAGTGCAATGCCGCCCGTGATAGAATCCCCGGTATCCATGAACCACGAATCGTCAACGCGTCATGTCGGCCCCAGCCCACGAACTGCTCAAGTGCGGCGCACGACGCGCCTCGTTCCCTCATTTGGAGGCTTCGCCGCCTTGCATGGAACAGTATGTTTGACGATGTATGTCGCGACGGCCATTTCGACCAACGGCGCGGCCGGATTATTCGCCGTCATTAGCATTACCGCGATGATTTACATCGCATCAGTCATTTTGCGCACGGCTGAACTCGTGCAGGAACCTTCACTCCATGATTCGCTTGATCGCTGGTTCATCCGGTGGAGTCCGCTGCTCATGTGGCTGCCGCTCCTCATTCATTTGGGCGGCGCGATTGTTGCCGTCGGCGTCGGACGTGACTTGGGGGTCGTGAAACGACCGTACGTACTCCAACTGATTGCATTGTTGTACGAAATAGGGCTTGTAGCGGCGGTGGCCTGCTGGTCGACGCCGCGCGGAGGAACCCCCCGGCTCCTCGCGTGGCTACGGCGCGCCGTGGCAATTCCCCTCTCGGTGATCTATGTGCTCGGAACGTTTCTCGCGTGGATAATCTCCATCGCCATTGCGGCAGACATCAAATAAGTCTAACGTGTACCCCAATGTCCTGAAAGCCGCAATCTGCGGCGGTATTGTGCGGCTTCCCTGGTTTCTCCGCGTTGTTCCAGCAGCGCCGCCGCGCGGACGCACGACTGCGCGAACACCTCCGCGTCGATGAATACCGCGGGATCGGACTGCCCCGAGCGGACGGCCGGCTCGGTCAGGTCGGCCGCGCGGCGGTAATGCCCGAGCGCCGCGTCGGCGTCGCCCTCGCGCTCCAGCAGCAGCGCCAGCCGGAAATGCGCGTCGGCGAGGTCGGGGGCGCGCCCGAGCGCGCGGCGCAGCGCGTCCTGCGCCTCCTGCGGCTGCCCGAGGATCATCAGCCCGTTCCCGATCGTCAGCCAGTCGACCGGGTTGGGCGGGTCCAGCCCCGCCGCGCGCCGAAAGAGCGCCAGACTCTCCTTCCGCCGGCCCATCTGCCCGAGGCACGAGGCGAGGTTCAGCACGGCCGGGACATGTTTTGGCACCGCCTCGTACGCCCGCCGCAGGTGCGTGAGTGCCGCGTCCGGAGTGCCGCGGCGATAGTGCCACGCCCCCAGATTCGCGTGCGCGTTGAACGACTCCGGATCGCATGCCAGCGCCCGCGTCCAGAGCGTCGGCACGTCGCGCCAGAATCCGATCTGCCGCCACGTCAGCCCCGCCAGCGTCGCCACGACTCCAACCGACGCCGCCACGATCCAGCGGCGGCCGCGCGCCGGTCGGATCACGATCCCGACCCCGGCCAGCAGGGCCCACGGAATGCAGGCGACATACGAATAGCGCTCCGCCACGAACTGCGGGCCGACCTGCACCAGCCCGAGCACCGGCGCGATGCTCAGCACATAGATCAGCCCCGCCGCCAATCCGCCCGGCCGGCGGCGGCGGGCTGACCAGAGCGCCGCACCCGCCGCGACGACCAGCGCCGCGCACGCGACGTATCGCGGTGCGAACGGGTCCATCGGCCGAGGGTGCTCATAGATCGGCGTCAGCGCGAGCGGAAGAATCGACTTCCAGACGTAGAAGACCAGCCCGTAACACGCCTGTGCCAGACGGCCGAACAAGTCGAGCCGCGCCGTGGAGATGACCTGCGTCGTCTGAACGTACAGCGCCGTCCCCCCCGCCGCGGCGCACAACAGGACGATCGGCACTTTCTCCAGGACCACCCGCCGGCCTGCTCCGACCCACGGGCGCCGATTCCCATCCGAGCCGCGACCGTGAGGGAGCGGGTTCTGTGCTCCGCCGAACCCGCTTGCTGACCCTGTGACATCCGCTCCGCGGACGTGAAGGGCAGGCGCGCGCGGCTCGGTTTGTTTTTCCGCCGCGCCCGCCCCCAAACGACGCAGCGGATACCAGTCCAACACGAGCAGGACCGCGAACCACGTCATCCCCCACGGCTTGCTCAACAACGACAGCGCCAGGACCGCGAGCGACATCGCGTACCAGCGCCGTGTGCCCGGCTGTTCGACATGACGCAGGTACATCAGCAGCGAAACGAGCAGAAAGAACAGCGACAGCACGTCCTTTCGCTCCGTCACCCAAGCAACCGATTCGGCGCGGAGCGGATGTACGCCGAACAGCAGCGCCGCGAAGAGCCCAGCGGCGGCCGTGCCTCCGGCCGTCGCGGCCGCCCCGGCCGCGCGGTACAGACGCAGGGCGACCAAATAAAGCAGGCCCGCATTCAACGCATGCAGCGAGATGCTCGTCAGGTGATATCCCCGCGGGTCCATGCCGTAGAGCAGGTAGTCCAGACCGTACGACAGCCAGGTGACCGGCTGGTAATTCCCCATCAGCGTCGTCGTGAACATCCAGCGCAGGTTCGCCCACCCCAGCCCGCGATAGTCCGGGTTGTCCAGCAGCAGCACCCCGTCGTCCCAGTCCACGAAGCCGCAGGTCAGCGCCCGCGAAAACACGACAAACGTCACGGCCGCCGCGACCAGCGCCGGCCAGCGCGGAGCGCGGCGATTGGCGGCGTCATCCTGTCTGCGGGCGGGTCGTGTCATCAGTCCTGCTCGGCGGTCGACGAAACGGCCATCGTAATGCGGGCAGGAAGAATCCTGCCCGTCGATGCGGCCGGCGCTCATTGACGCCGATCGTCCCCATCTTGACAATCGCAGCACGGAAACATCAAACCCGCGACCGAAGCCATGTCCGAACCCGCCCCGCTGTGGATGCCGTCGCCCGAGCGTGCCCGAAACTCGCACATGCACGCCTTCCTGACGCGCCAGTCCGCCCGTTACGCCTTCCCGCCCGACTATCCCTCCCTTCACCGCTGGTCGATCACGCAGCGCGACCGCTTCTGGCAGGAGATGTTCGACCTCGCCGGAATCGAGGCGATCCGCCCCGCCTCGGCCGTGTCTGGGGGAGAGAGCATACGCGACGCGCTCTGGTTCCCGGGGCTGGAGATGAACTTCGCGGCCCATCTGCTGCGGCACGACGACGACCACCCCGCGCTGGTCGCCGAGGATGAACGCGGCCGGACCCGCACGCTCACTTACCGCGCCCTGCGTTCGGAAGTGTCGCGGACCGCCGCCGCGATGCGCGCCGCCGGCGTCCGCCGCGGGGACCGCGTGGCCGGCTACCTGCCGAACGTCCCCGAGACCGTCATCGCCATGCTCGCGTCGGCGTCGCTCGGGGCCGTCTGGTCCTCCTGCTCGCCGGACTTCGGGGCGTCGGCCGTCGTGGACCGCTTCGGTCAGATCGAGCCGACGCTGCTCTTTTCGTGCGACGGCTACACCTACAACGGGAAACCGATCGACGTCCGCGACCGCGTCGGCGAGGTCGTCGAGCGCATCCCCTCCATCCGCCGGGCGGTGATGGTTCCGTTCCTCGAGGATCGGCCGGACCTGTCCGCAGTCCCGCGGGCCGCCCACTGGCACGAATTCGTCGCCGCCTCCGCCGTGCCCGAGGCCGACCTCCGCTTCGAGCCGGTCCCGTTCGACCACCCGCTCTACATCATGTACTCCTCCGGAACCACCGGCGTCCCCAAGTGCATCGTGCACGGCCATGGCGGAACGCTCCTCCAGCACATGAAGGAACTGATGCTGCACACCGACCTGCGGCGCGACGACGTGCTGTTCTATTTCACGACCTGCGGCTGGATGATGTGGAACTGGCTCGTCTCCGGCCTGGGCGTCGGCGCGTCGGTAGCGCTGTATGAAGGCAACCCGGCGCATCCGGGCATCGACCGGCTGTGGCGCTTCGCCGAGCGAACCGGCATTACCGTCTTCGGCACCAGCCCGCGCTTCATCGCCGCCTGCCAGAACGCCGGCTTCGAACCCGGGCGCTCCTGCGACCTGGCGAAACTCCGTGCGGTGCTCTCCACCGGCTCGCCGCTGACGGACGACCAGTTCCGCTGGGTGTACGAGCACGTCGGGCGCGACCTGCAACTGGCGAGCATCTCGGGCGGCACGGACATCATCTCCTGCTTCATGCTGGGCAATCCGATCCTGCCCGTCTATCCCGGCGAGATTCAGTCGATCGGCCTGGGCATGGACGTCCGCGTCTTCGACGAAGGGGGACGGGCCGTCGTCGGGCAGCGCGGCGAATTGGTGTGCTGCGCGCCGTTCCCCAGCCGGCCGGTCTGCTTCTGGAACGACCCGGACGGCGAAAAATACCGCCGCGCCTATTTCGACCTGTTCAAAGGCGTCTGGCGGCACGGCGACTACGCTGAAATCACCCCGCGCGGCGGTGTCATCGTGCACGGCCGGTCGGACGCGACGCTGAAGCCCGGCGGCGTGCGGATCGGCACGGCGGAGATCTATCGGCAGGTCGAAACGCTGGACGAAGTCGTCGACAGCGTGGTCGTGGGCCGAAACACGCCGGACGCCGACGTGGAGGTCTGCCTGTTCGTCGTGCTGCGCGAGGGGCTTTCGCTCACCGAAGAACTGGTGACGAAAATAAAGCGCTGCATTGCCGCGGGCGCGACGCCGCGGCACGTGCCCAGGCACGTCCGCCGGGTCTCGGCAGTCCCCTACACCATCAGCGGCAAGAAAGTCGAACTCGCCGTGCAGCGGGCGATCCACGGGCTCCAGGTGCCCAACCGCGACGCCTTGGCGAACCCGGAAGTGCTCGAGGAGTACGCGCGGCTGTTTCGTTAGAGCAATTTACGATTGAGCGTGTGGCTCAGGTGCCCGACAATGCGGCGCCCGCCGCGGCGGGTGCCGACAACAGCGGGACGGCGCGGCCACAGTCAATCGTCAGCCGCTCGAGTCGAGGGAAATCGTCTCATGTCCTCCAAGTCGGTGCCGCTTGTCTTGAGAATCTTGGTGCAGGTCCTGATCGTCTTGCTGCCCGCGTCCGCCGCGCGGGCCGCGGAGCCGGTGACGGTTTATTGCTCGGCCGACGAGCAGTTCGCGCGGCCGATTCTCGCCGACTTCGGCCGCCGCTGCGGCGTGGCGGTGCGGCCGGTCTTCGACACCGAGGCGGGCAAGACGACCGGGCTGGTGCATCGGCTGCTGGCGGAGCGCGGCCGGCCGCGGGCCGACGTGTGGTGGTCGAGCGAAGTCTTCGGGACGATCCAACTGGCGGAGGCGGGCGTGTTGGCGGCGTACGATCCGGCGGCGGCGGCGGACATCCCCTCGCAGTTCCGAGACCCGCAGCACCGCTGGACGGGACTGGCGGCGCGGGCGCGGGTGCTGGCCTACGACCCACGTCGCACGCCGCCCGACCGCCTGCCGCGGGCGTGGGCCGACCTGGCTCGGCCGGAGTTTAAGGGGCGGCTGGCCATGGCCAACCCCATCTTCGGCACGACGCGCGGGCAGATGGCGGTGTTCGCGGCGCGCTGGGGCGAAGCCGCGCTGGGCGATTATTTCGCGGGACTGCGGCGGAACGAGGTGCGCCTGGCGGACGGCAACGCGCAGGCGGTCTTGCTCGTGGCACGCGGGGTGGTGGAACTGGCCGCGACGGACACCGACGACGTGCTGGTCGCCCAGGCGCGGGGCGACACGGTGGCGATACACTTTCCCGACCTCGACGCCCCGTCCGACGGCGCCGCGCGGTCCCCGACCCGCGACGCGCCGCCCGCCCGCCGCGGCACGGTTTGGATCCCCAACTCGGTCGCGCTCGTCGCCGGCGGACCGAACCCCGAGGGCGCGCGGGCGCTGATGGACCTGCTCGTGTCGGCGGAGATGGAGCGGCGGCTGGCGCTGAGCGAATCGGCCAACGTGCCGGTGCGGGCGGCCGTGCGCAAGCAGATCATCCGGACAGCCAAGCCGCGGTGGGATGGATCGATCGGCCTCCCGAAGTTGTTCGAGGCGTTCGAGCAAGCCGGTCCGTGCGACTTTGCGGCGGCCGCGGCACGGCTGCGAAAGACCGACGCGATGACGAAGGAGATCCTGCTGCGGTGAATGGATGCGCGGGGCGGTCGCTCGACGGGGCGGCGCCGCGCGGGCTGAAGCCCGCGGCTCGGAGGGGTTGACGCCCGCGGCTCCTTTTTTATTGTGGGCGCGGCGACTACTCAACGAGACGCGAAGCGTCAGCGAGCGTACGTTGGTCGATCCGTACCGCGCGGGTTCGACACGCTCCCCGCATCCGACAACAATCGAAGAATGCGCGTCGCGCTGATTCGCGTGCTGCGGGCGGTGGGCGTGGTCCTGCTCCTGGCGGCGGTCGCCGCGCCGCTGGCGGTCGTCGCCGCGACGGCGCTGGCCGGCCCGCCGACCTGGGCCGACGCCGCGCTGGGACCGCGACTGCGCGGCGTGTTCCTGCGGACGCTGGCCGCCGCGGCCGGCGCGACCGGGCTGGCGTTGATCGCCGCCCTGCCCGCCTGTGCCGCACTGGCCCTGGCCCGCGGACGCGCGACCCGGACGATCCTGATCGGCCTGACCCTCGTGCCGCTGGTCACGCCGCCGGCCGTGTTCGGCTATGTGTGGATGTTGCTCCCTTCGCAGGGTCACGCGCTGGGTCGGGCGCTGTCGGCCCTGGGGTTCGACGGGCCTCGCGCCGCGCCGCTGCGGGCGGCGGTCGCGATGGCAACGTGGCTGTGGCCCGTCGCGGCCCTGTCGATTGCGGCGGCGTATCGATTCGCGGGCCGCGCGGCGTATCGGCTGGCGCGGCTGGACGCCGGGCCGGTCCGGGCTTTGTTCCACGGCGCGCTGCCCGCCATGGCGGGACCGCTGGCCACCTGCCTGGCGGTGATCTTCCTCCTGGCCCTCAACGACAGCACGATCCCGCCGCTGGTCCTGGCGCACACCTGGGCCAACGAGATCGCCCCGGAGGTCCTGGACACGGCACTGTACGGCTCGCCGGCCGCGGCAGTGCTCTGGCGATCGTGGCCGATGCTCCTGTGCGCGCTCGCCGCGGCGGCCGCGGCGCTGCCCGGGGCACGGACGATGGCCCACTGGGGCCACGATCACGCGCCCTTCGAGCATGATCCCTCCGGCCGTGCGGGCCGCGCCGCGGCGGGACTTGCGGCGGCCGCGACGGCCGCGGCGGCCCTGATGCCTGTCATCGTTCTCGCGGCCGACGCCGCGGCCTCGCGGGAGTTGATCGGAGCGGCGATGGCCCGCTGCGCGTCGTTGTTCGCGGTCGAGTGGCGGGCGTCGTTGACCGTCGCAACGCTGGCCGCGGCGGCGGCGGTCCCGGTCGGGCTGTGCGCGATCCGCGTCCCGGCCGGCGGCCCCACGCCCCGCAGCGACGCCCGGCGCTACGCGGCGACGGCGGTCGTCGCCGCCGCCGGCTGCGCGGCCGTCCTGCCGCCGGAACTCATTGCGTACAGTCTCGTCGGGCTGTTCAACCGCGCGGGCCCGGCCGGCTGGCTCTACGACGAGACCCCGGCGGTCTGGCTGCTCGCGATGCTGGCGCGGTTCGCGTTCGTGCCGGCGGCGATGGCCTGGACGTCGTCGCTCGGCATTCCGGTCGAACTCGCGCGGCAGGCACGGTGCGACGGCGCGGACGAGTCGCGCGTCCTCGCGGAGGTGGGCCTCCCCGCGGTCTGGCGACCGGTGGCCGGCGGCTCGGTCGTCGTCGGTTGTTTGGCGCTCAGCGAGATTGCCGCGTCGACGCTGCTCGTGCCGCCGCGCTTCGGCGGCAGTCTGGCAGTGGCGATCGACAACCAGATGCATTACGGCCGCAACAATGACCTGGTGGTCACGACGCTGATGCTGCTCGCGCCGCTCATCGTCCTCGCCCTGGCCGCTCCGTGGCTATGGCGCGGCGGCGGAAATGATGCGCGGCCGCACGGGAGGCCGTGAATGCGCGGTCGAACCCTGCGGCCGTCGGCCTGGTTGGCCGTCCTGCTGCTTTTCGGCGCGTGCGACCGCGACCCGGTCACGGACGCCGAGCGCGTCGTCAAGGTGTTCGGCGAATCGGGCCTCGGCCCCGGCCAGTTCTCCTACCCGCGGGCGCTGGCGATCTCGCCCGTCGACGGCCGCTTGTTCGTCTGCGACAAGACGGCCCGCATCCAGCGCTTCGACCCGGACGGCCGGTTCGAACACGCATGGCGCATGCCCGATTGGCAGGCCGGCAAACCGACCGGCATGACGGTCGACTCCGCCGGCCGGCTCTGGGTGGCCGACACGCACTATTCCCGCGTCATCGTGTTCGACCGGCAGGGGCGGGAGCAGTTCCGCTTCGGGTCACAGGGCACGGGGCCGGGGCAGTTCCTGCTGCCGACCTTCGTCGGGTTCGACCGCGAGGGAAACTGCTACGTCGGTGAATACGGCGGCCACGACCGCGTCAGCAAGTTCGATTCGAATCGCCGTTTCCTGTTCGATTTCGGCGGGCGCGGCTCGGGAGACGCGGCGCTGGAACGGCCGACGGCGATGCGCTGCGACGCCCGGGACGTCCTCTGGGTGGCGGACGGCTGCCACCACCGGCTCTGCCGGTTCGACGTGAACGGGCGATATCTCGGGAGAGTCGGCAAGCCGGGCACGGGGCCTGACGATCTGAACTTCCCCTACGACCTGGAAATGCTGCCGGGCGAGCCGGGGGGCCTGCTCGTTGCCGACAACGGCCGCAGCCGGATCGTCGAGTTCGACCTTCACGGGCGTTTCGTCCGCGCCTGGGGCCGGCCGGGGCGCCGTCTCGGCGAGTTGCTGCATCCGTGGGCGGTGGCACGCGGGACGCAGGGCCGGGTGTACGTACTGGACTCGTGGAACAACCGGGTGCAGGTCGTTCGCTGGCGATGATGAAGGCGCGGCGGCCGCGGCGGAATGCGGGTAAAGTCTGAACGGCCCTATGGAAATGGGAGTGCGGGGCACACCGGTGATGCTCGCGGTTTCGATGTTCGATCGCTTCGATCACCCGGCGGTGCTGTGGCTGGCGCTGCTTCCGGTCGCGGTCTGGTGGCTGTCGCGGCGGAGTCTGGCGGGGCTTTCCCCGGGCCAGCGACGCGCGGCGCTGGCCACGCGCTGTCTGCTGCTCGTTCTGCTGGTCCTGGCGCTGGCGGGGCTGAATCGCGTACGGGTGAACCGCGATCTGGCGGTCATCTTCGTGCTGGACCAGTCGCGCAGCGTCCCCCCCGAGCAGCAGCAGCAGGCGCGGCGCTTCGTCCGGCAGGCCGGCCGCGACGCCCCCCCCGCCGATCGCGTCGGCGCGGTGACGTTCGACGGCGAGGCGTACATCGAGCAACTCCCGACGCGGCCGGGGCCGGACGGCGGTCTGTACCCCGATGTGGCCCTGGTCGGCGCGGGGAACCGCCCCGACCGGACCAACCTCGCCGCGGCGGTGCGCCTGGCCCTGGCCTGCTTTCCGGAGGACGCGGCGAGGCGAATCGTCCTCCTCAGCGACGGCAACCAGAACGACGGCGACGTGCTGTCGGAAGTCGCGGCCGCGGCGGCCAACCGCGTCTCCATCGACGTGGTGCCGATCCGCTACCAGCATGAACGCGAGGTCACGTTCGAGCGCCTGTCGGCCCCGGCGTATGCCCGCGAGCGGGAGACGGCCTCGCTGCGGCTGACGCTCCGCTCGACTCAGGAATCGCGCGGCCGGGTCCAGATCTATCACGACGGCCGCGTGGTGGACCTCGACGCATCGTCTCCGCAGACCGGTCAGCGTGTGGACCTCCAGCCCGGGCTGAACTCCTTCGTGGTGCGCCTGCCGCTCAATCATTCGGGTACACACCGTTTCGAGGCCCGCTACGAGCCGGACGACCCCGCGGACGACGACGTCGCCGCCAACAACGTGGCCATCGGCTTCACGACCGTGGAAGGCCCGGCGATGGTGTTGTTGATCTCGGCCGACCCGGCGGTCGACGCGCCGCTGGCCGCCGCGCTGCAGAAGGAGCAGATACGGCTGTTGGTGCGCCGCGCCGCGGAGGTCGAGATCGATGCGCTCGGTTTACAACAATATTCAGCCGTCATCATCTCGAACGTGGCCGCCGACCAGTTCCCGGAGTCGGCCCACAAGGCGCTGGCCTCGTACGTCCGCGACCTGGGCGGCGGGCTGATCATGGTCGGCGGAGACGAGGGGTTCGGCGCGGGCGGGTGGCAGGCCTCCACGGTCGAGCAGGTCATGCCCGTCCGCTTCGACGTCGACGAAATCCGCCAGATCCCGCGCGGGGCGCTGGCCATCGTCATGCACGCCTGCGAAATGCCCCAGGGTAACCGCTGGGCGATCGAAACCGCCGTCGCGGCGATGAACACGCTCAGCCGGCTCGACTATTTCGGCATCGTGGCCTGGGCCGGCATGGGAATGGGCTGGCAGATTCCCATGCGCCTCTGCGACGACAAGGCCGCCATCACCAACCAGATTCGCAGGATGCAGCACGGCGACGCCCCGAGTTTCGAGGACATGATGGACCTGGCCTACCAGGGGCTGGCCGGCCGACGCGACGCCGCCCAGCGGCACATGATCGTCATCTCGGACGGCGATCCCGCCCCGCCCAGCAAGTCGGTGCTCAACAAACTCGTCCGCGCGCGCATCACCGTCTCAACCGTTTCGGTCTTCCCGCACTCCGGCTTCGATATCGGCACGATGACGCAGATCGCGAGGGCGACGGGGGGCAACACGTACATGCTCAACAAGCCGGGCGACGAGCGGATGCTGCCGCAGATCTTCATCAAGGAGGCCCGGGTGGTGCGGCGGCCGCTGCTGCGCGAGGAGGAGTTCGTCCCGCGGGTGAAGGACCGGCTGTCGGATTTGCTGGCGGGGATCGGAGCGCACCTGCCGCCCCTGCGCGGTTACGTTGTGACGACGCCCCGCAGCGCCGCCGAGATCGAACAGCCCCTCGTGTCGGACAAGGGCGACCCGATCCTGGCGCACTGGCAGTGCGGGCTGGGCCGGTCGGCGGCGTTCACCAGCGGGTGGTGGCCGCGGTGGGGTCCCGACTGGGTGAACTGGTCCGCATTCTCGAAGTTGTGGGCCCAGACCATCCGCTGGTGCATGGCCCAGGGCACCGCCAAGGACTTCGAGGTGGCGACCTTCGTGGAGTCCGGCCGCGGGCGGGTCGTCGTCGAAGCCCTGAACCAGGACGCACAATACCTCAATTTTCTCACCCTGGGCGGGCTGATCACGCGGCCCGACGGCGACAACCGGCCGATCCGCCTCGAACAGACCGGTCCGGGTCGTTACGAGGGGACGTTCGACATGCCCGACACGGGGGCGTACCTGCTGAGTCTGCGCGCCGGCGGACAGGGGATTGAGCCGGCGCTGATCCGGACCGGCCTGAGTGTCGCCTATTCCCCGGAATACCGCGACCGCACCACGAACGAAGCCCTGTTGCGCGACATCGTCCGGACCACCGGCGGCCGGTGGCTCGACGCCCCGCCCGAAGAGGCCGGCGTGTTCCTGAAGAACCTCCCGGAGTCGCTCTCGCGCCGGCCGATCTGGAGCGACCTGCTGAAGGCGGCGATGATCTGCTTTCTGCTGGACGTGGCGGTTCGGCGGGTGGCGATTGATCCGCGCAAGGCCGCGCGGCGCCTGGCGGCGTACGTGGCGGACGTGGCCGGACGGTTCGCCCCGGCGCGGCGGGCCGAGGCGGTGCTGGCCGAGTTGAAGACCGTCCGCGAGAAGGTCCGCGAGGAGCGGACCGGCGCGGGCGAGGGCGCGGCCCTGCCGAAGTTGCCGCGGGTCGACTCGGGGCGCAAGTTCGAAGCCCCGGCGGACACCGCCGCCCCGACCGGCGACCTGGCCCGCACCCTCGGCGGCGCCCAGGCCGCGCCGCAGAAGCCGAAAGCCGACGCCCCGCCGGAATCCGGGGAATCGACGACGGCGCGTTTGTTGAAGTCGCGCCGCAAGCGGCGCGACGAAGGCGGCGAAACCCGGCCCTAGCGCCCGCTTGCGGCCGGCGGGCAGCGGCAACGGGCGGATGAAGGAGACGCATGGCGATCGACCCGAAGATCCAGAAGGCGACCGACGAGTTCCGGCGCAAGTACCACGCGATCCGAGAGGAGATCGGCAAGGCGATCGTCGGTCACTCGGAGATCGTCGAGGGCGTGCTGACCTGTATGTTCTGCGGAGGCCACGCGCTGCTGGAGGGCGTGCCCGGTCTGGGCAAGACCTATCTGGTGCGGACGCTGGGCCAGGTCGTCTCGCTGAAGTTCTCGCGCATTCAGTTCACGCCGGACCTGATGCCCGCAGACATCATCGGGACGAACATCATCGTCGAGGACCCGGCGACCGGCCGGCGCTCATTCGAGTTTCAGCGCGGGCCGCTTTTCGGACAGATCGTGCTGGCCGACGAAATCAACCGCGCGACGCCCAAGACGCAGTCGGCGCTGCTGGAGGCGATGCAGGAGCACACCGTCACCGTCGGCGGCACGCGCCACGTGCTGGAGGAGCCGTTCTTCGTCATGGCCACGCAGAACCCGATTGAGCAGGAGGGGACCTATCCGCTGCCGGAGGCGCAACTCGACCGGTTCTTCTTCAAACTCCTGGTGCGCTATTCGAGCCGCCCGGAATTGAAAACGATCCTCGACCGCACGACGACCGGCCAGCGGCCGGAGATTCGCCCGGTCATGACCGCCGACGAGATCCGCGGCGCGCAGGCGCTCGTGCAGCGGGTGGTGATCGCGCCGCACGTGCAGGACTACGCCATCCGCCTGACGCTCGCGACCCATCCGCAGGGCGAATTCGCGACGGAACAGGCCAACCGTTACATCCGCTGGGGCAGTTCGCCGCGCGGGGCGCAGGCGCTCACGCTGGCGGCCAAGGTGCGGGCGCTGGTCGACGGGAGGTTCAACGCAAGTTTCGACGACGTGCGCAGCGCGGCGCTGCCGGCCCTGCGGCACCGCGTGTTGCTGAACTTCGAGGCCCAGGCCGAGGGCGTCGAGCCCGACCGCATCCTCGCCGACGTCCTCGACAAGACCCCCCAGCAGGCCCAGGCCGCGTAGCCGCGCATTCCCGGCGCGGGGCGCCCATAAGCGTCGCCGACACCGGGATATTCGCGCCCCCGGTTTTGTCCCCGCGGTTCACCTATACGAGCCGCCGGGTTTATCGCGGTGGTTCACCTATACGAGCCGCCGGGTTTACCCCGGCGCTCCGGATCACCGGTGGCCCGGTTTGTCCGATTGCAGTCCGTGTTATTCAAATCCGAGCCGCGGGCGCAAGCCCGCGGAACGTCGCGCGCGGGCGTCACCGGGCTTGCGCCCGGTGCTCAGACAAGTGTGCGCCGCATTCCTCTCGCTGCCGGCGGGTCACGCCGCCCCCGCCAGGCGGAGGACTTCTTTTACCAGTTTGGATATTCCCTCGAACACCTCCGCCGGACCGCGCCCCAGCATGTACGCCGGCGTCGACACGATGCGGTGCTGCTCGTCGACGATCATCTCACGCACCGGGCAATCACAGTGCTGCGCGCCCATCCGGTTGATCGCCTCGGCCGTGCTGCGGTCCGTCCCGATCGTCAGTCGCGGATGCAGGTCCAGTTTGCCCACGATTCGCGCGAGCATCGCGGGCGCGATGCAGATGACGCCGATCGGCTTGCGGGCCTTGAGGGCCGCCGTGGTGAGCCGCTCGACCTCCGGGTTCACGCGGCAGTCGGCCCCGCGCGCGGCGAAGTCGCACAGATTCTTGGCCGCCCCGTAGCCGCCGGGGAAGATCAGGCCGTCGATCTGTTCGACGCGCACCGTCGCCAGTTCCACGATTTCGCCGCGCGCGATTCGGGCGGATTCGATCAGTACGTTCCGCGGCGGGCCGTCGCCGGGCTTCTGTTTGAGGTGGTCCACCACGTCGGACTGCGCGACGTTCGGCGCGCAGCACAGGGCCTTCGCGCCCGCCTGGTCCAGAGCCAGCAGCGTGCAGACGGCCTCGTGAATCTCCGAACCGTCGAGGAACCCGCAGCCGGAAAGACAGACGCCGATCGTTTTCATGGGCAAACCTCCGAATGGCGCGCGGCGCGCCGCGCGAGAGCGTTTTGCGCCGGGATGATTCAGGACGGCGCAAGTCCGCGGCGGAAGCGGCGCGCGCCGGCGTGAAGCCGCGTCCGCAGGTCGTAATAATACCACGACATGAGCGCCCGCGGCAGCGGACCGGTCCGATACCGTGTGTGTTCCCAGGCGCGCAGGACGGCGGCGAACGGCGCGGCAACGCGGACGGCGAGTCGGATCAGCGCCGCGTACTTTTCGAACCGCGGACCGAACGTGAACTGGCCCGCCAGGTGCGGGTGCGCGTCGAGAAAATATCCGAGCGAATAACCCGCGCGCAGTTTCTTGAGCCGATAGGCGCCCAGGGCGGGGAAGTACTCATGACACACCCGCACCTCCGGCAGGTAACGCATGTCGACGCCCGGCCGCAGAAGCCGAAAGCCGAACTCGATGTCCTCGACGCCATAGACCTGAAACCCTTCGTCGAATCGCAGGTCGCCGAGCGTGTCGCGCGGAATCGCCACGCACGCGGTGTAGAAATACTGTGGCGTCACACGGTCCGGGTCGGAGAAGTCGTAGCGGTTGACCTCCTGCGCGGCGTGAAGATACCGGTGGAACGGATCGGTGGCGTCGTCCCACGGGGCGATGATATGACCGAGCAGGACGGCCTGCGGCGTCTGGCCGTGGGCCGTCCAGAGCCGCGACAGCAGGTCCGGCGGAACCAGAATGTCGTCATCGAGCAGAACGATGAGCCGGCCGCGGGCATGTTGCAGCCCCAGGTTTCGCGCGGCGGCCGCGCCGGACCGGTCGCAGTGCAACGGACGAACACCGGGGTAACGCCGGTGCAGCGCGGAACAGGTCGCCGGCGTCCGGTCCGAGGAATTACTGTCAACGAGCAGCAATTCAAATCGGCCGCTCGGGAAATCCTGCGCCATGATCCGCGCGACGGTGCGCGGGATCAGGCGGGCCCGGTTGTGCGTCGGGACGACGATGCTCACGAGCGGCTCCATTCCGGCGCCGCTGCCCGGCTCATCATCGTTCGCATCCACGGCCGACCGCATCGGTTCGTGCCCCCGCGGGCGCATGCCGTGCCCCGGCGCGCCGTCCGACTCGAGCACCACCGCGGCATGACCCCCGCTTCCGCCGGTGCGCACGTCGCGACGCGACCGGACTGCGCCGGCGGCCGTCGCATCGAGCCCCGGTCGGCGCACTGCGGCGGCCGGCGCGGCGGACAGGCCGGAGGTCTCCGCGCCGACGGCGTCGCCCGCAAGGCACGGATCGCGGGCGTGGCGCCCGTACAGCCAGCCGTTAAAGAATACCCACGGGTGGGAACCGGCGCGGGCCCGCAGCCGCCTGCGCCGCCACGCGGCGGGCAGCCGTTCGAGCGACGTGACGACCGCCTTGAACGTCAGCCAGCGATGCCAGAGCGGGTTGCGCGAGAGGGTGCAGACCCGGATCATGGCCGCATAGTGCAGCAGCACGTCCCGCGGTCGGGCATACATCAGGCGCATCAGCGCCCCGTTGCGCATGCTGAAGTAATGCTGCCACCGCGGACTGCGCTCCGGGTCGAGTTGTTCCGTGAAGTGGGTGACCTCGGCCTGCGGCACGTAGAGGCAGCGCCAGCCGTGCAGCCACATCCGCCACGAAAGGTCGACGTCCTCGCCGTACATGAAGAACAGATCGTCAAAACCGCCGCCCACGGCGTGCAGCGCGGCCGCGCGGACAAGACAGCACGCCCCGCTGCACCAACTCGTTTCGCCGGTCAGGGGGTCATAGTACTTCGGGTGTTCGAGCGGGGTCTGGCGGGCCTCGGCGATCCCGGCGGTCGGGTCGTCGTCGAGGACGCGCACCAGCCGCGCCAGCGCGTCCGGCGCGATCCGCGTGTCGATGTTGACGACGAAGTAATAATCCCCGCGCCCCCGGGCGAACGCCGCCGCGTATCCCCCCGTGAAGCCGAGGTTTCGTTCGTTACGGACCCACTCCACGTCGAACGGGATGGACGCCGCCTCCTCGCGCGCCCGGGCCAGCGATTCGTCCGCCGAAGCGTTGTCGACGAAGACGAGGCGCAGGCGGTCGGCCGGGTATTCCAACGACCGCAGCGCCTCAAAGAAGCCGGTGATCCAGCGGGCACTGTGATAACTCACGACCATGAGGTCGACCCGCGATCCGCGGGCGGCGTCGGCCGCGACGGCCGCGCGCTTCGCCTTTTCCGAAGCGGCGCGGGCGGTGGACTTTTTCGCCTCCAGGCGCGCCGCTCGGTCGCGGGCCTGCTCCAGTTCGGTGGCAAGTTGCGCCGCAAGGGCCGCCGCGCGGTCGGCATCCGCGCGGGCCTCCGCCAGTTGCAGACGCGATTCCTCTTCCTGCCGCCGGACCGCGCGGCCGACCACCAGCGCGTCGGCCGACATCGGCCAGTCCATCTCGACGACGACGCTCAGCCCGCGCGGCGCGCCGGGAACATCGAACGCCAGCATCGGGTCGTCACTGGTGCCGAGGAAGAGTTCGCCGAGCGCATCCCGGCAGTAGAAGACGTTGTCGAGCCGGGCCCGCCGTACGATCGACTCCGCCCCGTCCCACCGGAACTGAACCTCCTCCGATCCGTCGGCGCCGCGGCCGAGCAGCCGCACCGAGAACAGGTGAAAGAATCCCGGCCGGTCCCCGGGGTCGAAACGCAGTCGTCGAACGCGCGCATCGTCGGGCAGGTCGAACCGGATGGACTGGCGCTCCGGACCCATCGGGACAAACCGCGCCAGCGCGCGCTCCTCACCGAAGGGCTGGTCGGCGTCCGCCCAGTAGAGTTTCGCGCAGAAGACGACCTGCGCCGGTAAATCGACCGGGCACATCCAGCGCCGGCACGCCTCGTCGTCCATCGCCCCGGCCCGGGCGGACACGATGAACTGATAGGTCAGCGCGTCGGGCCGGCCCAGCAGCCAGTCGCGCACGGCGGGAGCAAGGGCCTCCAGGTCGCGGCGGAACTCGGTGAATTGCGGCATCACCCGGACCGCGCCCAGTCCGCCGATTTCAAAGCCCGCGTCGCGCAGCAGACGCACGAGCGACTCCCGCGTGAAGAAGCGCAGGTGCGTGCGGTCGAGCAGACCGTCGGCCCGGTACTCGAACCGCCCGTCGATCAGGTCCGCCACGAGCGCCGCGTGCCCGATGTTGGGCACCGACAGGAGCAGCCGTCCGTCCGGCTTCAGCAGCGCTCGACACTGCGCGAGGGTCCGCTCCGGGTCGCGGAGGTGTTCGATCACGTCGGCCGCGATGATGATGTCGTACGCGGCGGGTTCGAACGTCCGTTCGAGGTCGAGTTGATCGAGATCGCCGACAACCATCCGCCGCGCGAACGGCGCGGCTGCGGCGGCCATCTCCGGCGACAGTTCAACACAGTCAACCGGACATGAAAGAACGTCGCGCAGGTATTGCGTGAAATACCCCGTTGCGGGACCGAGTTCGAGGATGGTCGCGCCCGGGGACACCTGGCGCAGGAGCATCGCCAGAGAATCGTCCCCCCCGGGGTCCACGGTCCGTTTGTATCGGGCTGGTGGAATCATGAGTGAGGCGCGGCTCGCCGCGCCCGCGCGGCCGGACGGGAGAAATCGTCCACGGTCCGCAACAGGACGTCAAGCCCATCCCGATCGGGCAGGAATCCTCCCTGCCCGATCGCCATACGCGGACTTCTGCCGCCGGTTCGGCGGCCCCCAAAAACCCCGCGGACGCCCGCCTACAGCGCGTGACGCAAAAACCCCTGCGCCGTCTTTTCGCCCAGTTCGCCGGCCGAGACGCGCGACAGCAGCAGCGGCGCCGGGTCGAATCGACCCGCCGGATCGTCTGCCTGCTGGGCAAGCATGAACTCCAGCACCACGTCCAGCCCCATCAGGTCGGCCAGTTCCAGCGGGCCGCTCGGATAGTTCAGCCCGAGTTTCATGCCCACGTCCACCTCGCGCGGCAGCGCGATCGACTCCGCCGCTCGGGCCGCCTCGTTGATGATCGCCAGCAGTACACGGCCGAACAGCCACGAGTCGCCGTCCCCCGGCTTGCCCAGCGCTGCCGCGAAGGCCTCGAACGCCGGTCGGCCCGGCCGCTCGCTCGACCCGCGGACCGCCGTTTCGTACGCCGGCGTCGGCGTGCTGTTGGCGTAATCGTAAAACCCGCGCCCGGACTTGCGGCCCAGCCGGCCCTGCCCCACCAGCCGTTCCTGGATCGCGCTCGGCGCGAATCGCTTCGGCCGGCCGAATCCCTCGTACACTGATTTTGTCACGGCCAGGTTCACGTCGAGGCCGATCAGGTCCAGCAACTCGAACGGCCCCATCGGGAACCCGCCGACGGACTTGACGGCCCGGTCGATCGTCGGCACGTCCGCCGCTCCCGCCTCCAGCAGCGCGAGCGACTCCAGGTAAAACGGCCGCGCCACGCGGTTCACCACGAAGCCCGGACTGTCCTTCACCTTGATCGGCGTCTTGCCCAGCGCCCGTGCGAAGGCCACGCCGTACAACACGGTCTGGTCGTCGGTCTGCGGGCCGCGGACCAGTTCCACCAGTTTCATTACCGGCGCGGGGTTGAAGAAATGCAGACCGCAGAAGCGCTGCGGATGACGCATTCCCTCGGCCAACGCGCCGACCGAAAGCGACGACGTGTTGGTCGCCAGCACGACCGTCGGCGGCAGCGCCGCGTCCAGTTCGGACAGAATGCGCCGCTTCAGCCCCAGGTCCTCCGGCACCGCCTCGATGACCAGCGCCGCGCCCGCAAACGCGTCGCGCTCGGCCGCCACCCGCAGCCGCGCGACCGCCGCGTCGCGCTGCGCCCGGGATATTCGGCCCTTTTCGACCTGCCGGGCCAGTTGATCACCGATCGACGCGTGAGCCCGCTTCACCAGGTCCGGGTTCGTATCGCGCGTCTCGACCACGAAGCCCGCCTGGGCCGCCGCCTGGGCGATTCCCGCGCCCATGGTCCCCGCGCCGATCACGCCGATCCGTCGCTCGCTACTCACCTTTGAACTCCGCCGCCCGCTTCTCGATGAACGCCGTCAGCCCCTCGCGGTGGTCGCGGGTCCGGCCGGCGATGCCCTGAAGATCGGCCTCGTATTCCAATTGCGTTTCCACGTCGTTCAGCAGGCCCGCGACCATCGCGCGTTTGGTCAGGGCCAGTCCGCGCGTGGCCGACAACGCCAGCCGCGCCGCCAGTTCGCGCGTCTTCGCCGCAAGATCGTCCGGCTCGACGACGACGTTGACCAGGCCCAGCGTCAGCGCTTGATCGGCCGTCAGCGGCTCGCCGAGCCACGCAATCTCGAGCGCCTTGGCCAGTCCGACCTGCCGCGGCAGGGCCCACGTCATGCCAGAGTCCGGGATCAGGCCGATCTTGCTGAACGCCCCGACGAACCGCGCCGCCCGGCTGGCGACCCGCAGGTCGCATGCCAGCGCGATGCTCCAGCCCGCCCCCGCCGCCACGCCGTTGACGCTCGCCAACACCGGCGTCTCGAGCGAGCGGAGCAGGGCGATGATGGGGTTGTATCGACGGCGGAGTTCGTCCGCGAAATCCATGGGCCCGCCCCCGCCCGATTTCTCCTGCGCGGACTTGAGGTCCTGCCCGGCGCAGAACGCCCGCCCCGCCCCCGTCAGGACCAGGCAGCGCACCGCCCGGTCCCGCTGCGTCTTTCGCAGGGCGTCGTGCAGTTCGGTCGTCAACGCATCGTCGATGGCGTTCAGAGCGTCCGGGCGGTTGAAGGTGATCGTCCGGACGCCCGCCTCGTCGCTTGTCAGAAGTACGCCCATGCCCGGATTGAATCGGATTGCGGCCGCGATTTCAAACCGCACCCATCCCGCGGACCAACACAGCGCCCACCTCCCGACCCAAAGCCCACGCTCCGACCCAGCCATCGCTCCGACTCAAAGCCCTCACTTCGACCCCAAGCCCATGCTTCATATTGAAGCCCACGGCATGCCTCCCGTGGGCTCTTTCGATCCACCCGACCGCGGGCGTCCACGGGTCCTTGACGCGGCCCGAAACGCGGCAACAATGGACGTCAGGCGCCCGGCCGTCTCGCCCCGGGGCCTCCGTTGAAGGCCTTTGTTGCGGCACGGGCTCTCAACCGGTGGGATTATGGCCTTTTTGTACCACCGGTTATCAGCCGGTGGGATTAGGGGCCTGTCGGATTGCCCCGTGGCCTGTTGCCTGCCGCCCGCTGCCGGTGGCCCGCTGCCGGTGGCCCGCTGCCGGTGGCCGGTCGCCTGCGGCTTGTCGACTATGGCCAGTTGTCTTTGCCCGGTGCCACCGGCGATTGGCCGGTGGGATTAAGGGCCTGTCGGATTGCCCTGTGGCCTGTTGGCTGACGCCTGTGGGCTGTTGCCTTTGTCCGGTGCCACCGGCTATTAGCCGGTGAAACTGAGGGCCTGTTGCCTCTGTGCTGCGGCCCCGGTCCCCGATAGCTCAATGGTAGAGCGGCCGGCTGTTAACCGGTAGGTTGTAGGTTCGAGTCCTACTCGGGGAGATTCGACGTTCGCCTCAAAGCGAGGCGGACCGGTTTGTTAACGGGAGGCTCCATGCCGGGTGTCTGCGGATTCGTGGCCGTACCTCGCGGTTTCTAAAGGGTTCCGGCGATGTAGCCCGGTCGGAGCTGCGCTCTCGGTTTTGATGACGAGCGCCAGGGCCCCGCGTCGAACGAGCCGGTTCCGATCTCGAACCGCGCGAAACTCTCGGACTCTCACCCCGCCTCGGCTCTCCTGGTTAACTCACTCGTTCGGAGCGCGCATCGGTGGGCAAGGACTCGATACTCGCACGGCCCCAACTAGACGCACCGCTTCGTTAATGTCGACGACGAGGACTGCACGCCTGCGTGCTTCAAAACGTCCGTATCAGCTAGCGGAATAACCTGCCACGGGCCTCGGAAGGTCTACTGGCGTAAAACCACAGGCGACCTGTTAGCCTCTTTATGGAGTTTGTATCGTTCGCAGTTCCTTGGAATCTGGTCGTGAGAGACTTCGGCCGCATTTTCCACCCCCGACGCGCCCCCGTTTGGATGAGGGCGGTCGGCGGTGGAAAATGCCGGGTCGGACATGAGG
>Ga0187893_10001891_pt1 | contig 47812 bp, 35 predicted proteins | sample MA1701074metaG_FD_139574 | JGI IMG/M metagenome (GOLD analysis project Ga0187893, IMG submission 139574) | White microbial mat communities from a basaltic lava cave in the Kipuka Kanohina Cave System on the Island of Hawaii, USA - MA170107-4 metaG ... | reverse complement strand
TGACGAAGAAGCCCATCGCCCCCAGGCCGATCTGAACCATCTCGTCCCCGTGCGAGTGGTACATCTGCGTGCCGTGCTGCTCGAGCGTGAACTCGTAGGCGAAGGTGTCCCCTGGCGGAATGGGACGCTGGCTCAGCCCGGCCACGCCGTCCATGCCGCTCGGAAGGAGTAGGCCGTGCCAGTGTACGGCCGTGGGCTCGGGCAGCCTGTTCGTGACGAGGATTCGCACGCGATCCCCTTCCACGGCCTCGATCGTCGGGCCTGGCGTCTGGCCGTTGTAGCCCCACGCCCTCACGGTCATACCCGGCGCCATTTCCCAGATGATCTCCTCCACGACCAGGCGAAACTCCTTGACGCCGTCGACCATCCGCCAGGGGAGCGTGCTGCCGTTGAGGGTGACGACCGGCGTATGGGGCGTGCTCGTGGCTTGATCGGTGACCCGCGGCGGGTCCGCCGGCGCCGCCGCACCCGGCAGCGGCGTCACGGCAGTCACGGTGAGCCCCACGAGTGCTAGCCTCGCCGTGACAAGCCCCAAACCGATACGTTGCGCCATCATCGCAGTTCCTCCTCTCCGCGGTCGTGATCCTCACCGGCGCTGGCCCCCGAAGCGGAGCCGCCGGAGGCCGGGCTCTTGTCCGAGGCGCTCCATCGGCCTCCGGCCGCGTGCTCGAGATCGGATCGGGCGATCCAGTAGTCTCGCAATGCCTCGATGTACTCGCCCCGAGCGGCGATCTCTTCACGTCTCGCGGCCAGGAGCTGGAACGCCCCGATGAGCATGAAGTTGTACTCTTGCTGCGAGAACCCCACGATTCGTGAACGGCGTGGCAGGACGACGTCGCGATAGTAGGCGGCGCGGGAACGAGCAGAGAGCATGCGGTGACGCGCGGAGCGTACCTCGGAGCGGATCTCCACCGCGAGCGCCGCGTAGCGCTCCTCGGCCTGCGCCAGCACGGCGCGAGCCCGGGACCGACCCGCGCCTCCTCGGTCGAACACCGGGACTGAGACCTCGACCGCGGGGCCCGTGGATGTCGTGCCCTCCGGTTCCTTCTCGTGGTGCACCCCGCCCTCGACCTCGAAGGCGGACGAGCGCGAGAGTGGAAGAGCGCGTGCCGCCACCTCGACCTCGCGCCGCGCCGCGGCCAGGTCAAGCCGCTGTGCGGCGGCGAATGATTCGAGGCCTGCGAGGTCGAGTTCCTCGGGCGGAAGCTCCGGCAGCCGGGGAGCGATGCTCCACTCCGTCATATCCCCCCAGAGCCCGAGGAGGACGTTCAATCGCTCCCGCGTGAGGTGCTCGTCCTCCTCGCTGCGCGCGAGATCCAGCTTGGCCTGCCCGAACAGCGCCTGCTCGTTCTCCAACTGGAGATCGGAGATGTTCCCGGCCTCGTGCTGCCGGATGGCGAGCTCCGCCGCAGCCCGGGCGGCGTCGGCCACGGCTCGGCGCATCTCCGAGGCTTGGGCTGCGGCCTGGGCACTGTAATAGGCCTTCCGGACTTCGGCGACCAGATCGAGGACTTCGCTCGCCGCGCTGAGTTTCACCTGCTCGAACGAGGCGGCGGCCAGCCGACGGCGCTTGGGAAGCCAGACGAGGTCGAGCACCTCCTGGATGAGCGAGATCTCGAAAGGACGGCCCGGGAAGCGGATCTCGCCGCCCAGGATTGGGTTCCTCGGGAGGCCTGACTGCCAGAGCTCAGCGCGCGCGATTCCCAACCCCTCGAGGGTTGCCTGGAGCCGCCGATTGCCCAGGAGGGCGATCTCGACGGCCGTTGACTCGGACAACTGCTCCACGAGAAGGGAGCGAATCCCGTCTGCGACCCTCTCCTCGGCGTCTGGGGTTTGCCGGTCGATCGTAAGGCCGGATCGCTGGCGAACGTGGTCTTGGACCTCCGCGAGGCCTGCGTCTTTGGGGAGCGTGGCACACCCGGCAAGAAGGCCCAATAGAGCGATGGCGTACAAGCCGTGCACGAGCCCGCGTCTCATTGCCGGGCCTTCTTCACGACGAGGCGCATTCCGCATTTGGGGCAGCTCCCGGGCTCGCTGCGCGCGATCTCCGGGTGCATCGGGCACACATACTCGGCGGCGGGCTCGGAGGTTGTGGCTGCTGCGGCACCGACCTCGCCTGGATCGCGGGACCTGTGGCCGGAGTGGTCCTCGGGCGCGCCCTCAGTTCCCTGAGCCGCGGCGGTCTTGTTCTCGTCCTGTGCTCCCTGCTGGAGCGTAGAGGAAGGGTCCTTCCATGGACCCTCGCTGGCCTGAGGGCTTGCTGGGTGCTGCGGCGGGAGTGTCGACTCCCTGAAGGACCCCGCACAGGCGGTGAGCACGCACAATCCGACCATCACGACCCATCGATACTCGTTCAAGGAGATCTCCTGTTGGCGCTCTTCAGCGTGCCGGGCGGGCCCCATCCTCGTCGAGTACCCAGCGAGCCCGCGGACCGCTCTAGGATTGATCCATGCAATCCGCTCGCCGTTGCCCAGCGCGGTTTGGAGTCGGCGGAACTCCGAGTACGACGATGCGCCTGCTGCGGAGCGGAGGCCTTCAGTACTCCGAGGTCATGCGTGGGGCCGGCACGGTGGTGCCCGCCCGAGCGCTCTTGCAGCCTTCAAGCTGGCGGTCAGTGCTCGTGGCCATGCCCCTGGGTTGTCCCATGCCGAGGTTGATCGTCCTGCTGCGCCGCCTCGGGGTCCATCGCCCCGACGTTGATCTGGGAGGCCCGCATGACCGCGCCGTCCTTGGTCACCTTCGCGACGATGCGCAGGCCCGGATTGACCTCGGCCAGCGTGGCGGCGAGCTTACCCTTCAGGTACTTCGTCGCACCGTCCACCGTCAGGACTACGGTCTCGTCTTTCGCCGTCCTGACCTCGATGTGGGCGGCGGTGGCGGCCTCGTGGACTTGGACCACCGTCCCAGCCACGGTGTCCTCGGAATGCTTGTGGCCTTCGTGCGCCTGGACGCCCCAGGCCGCGAAACCGAACGCCAAAGCCGAAGCTAGAGCTAGAGGTGCTAGTGCGAAGTGCTTCATGATTCCTCTCCTCTCTCCGTGTTGCCGCGGCTCGTCAAGAGGACCGCGGGCTCACCGCGTCCGTCCAGGAGCCGTCGCCTACGACGTCCCGGGAATGGAGGATAGCGACTCAACCTTAGAGGCAGGTTAGAAGGGGCGAAGACCCGACTGTTCTTGCCGGAACCGCGAGGTCTGAGTCTCTCGTGGTGTAGGCTGACACCTTGCGCAGACAGGTCGGTGAGGCCTCCGAGCGAACGGGCCGTTGAAGGAGGCCAAGAGGAGGTGCCATGAGAGCTACTCGCTTCCTCACAGCGGCGTGCGTGGCTTGGTGCTTGGGGCGTGGGACGCCCGCGCATGACACTTGGCTCCTCGCCCGCGCCCCCTCCTCGGGCGAGCTGCCGCGGGTTGTCATCCTGGACCTTACGAGCGGGATGGCCTTCCCGGAGGTCGACCACGCCGTCCGGCGTGATCGCGTCGCCACGGCCGGCGTGCGGCTCAACGGCAGAACGACGGAGGTCATGGATCTCGCTTCGGAAGAGCGATCGCTCGTCGTGCGAGCCCGCATGGACGTGCCCGGCGTCGCCGCTATCTGGGTCCAGCTGAAGCCGAAGCCCATCGAATTGACACCGGCGCAAGTTGGTCAATACTTCGAGGAGATCGGCACCGCGAAGGGTATCCGCAAGCAATGGGCCGCTACTCCCGAGCCAAAGCGTTGGCGCGAGACCTACGTGAAGCACGCGAAGACCTTCGTGCGCACGGGGGAGGGCGGAGCACCGAGCGCATGGGCCGACCCCGTGGGGCTGGGGTTCGAACTCGTCCCCGAACGAGACCCGACGCGCCTTCGCGCGGGAGACAAGCTCCGGGTTCGGCTTCTCCTGCAAGGCTCACCGGTGCCCGGCCTCACGGTGGGAATCGTCGGCGATGGCGACGCCCACGGTCTCCTACGGACGACCGATGAGGCCGGTCGCGCTACGTTTCGCTTGGCGCGCTCCGGCCGATGGCTCTTGCGAGCAACCTACCTTCGCCGCTCGCCGACGGAGGAAGGCGATTGGGAGAGCGACTTCACGACCCTGACCGTCGAGGCCCGCTGAGGGGCGCTGCCGGCCGGGCGAACCCGTATCCATGCGAGTGCTTCTGATCGAGGACGATCTCAAGCTCGCGGAGGTCGTGGTGCGGGGCCTCCGGGAGCAGAACTTCGACGTGGAGCACGCCGCCGAGGGGCCCGCGGGCCTGGAGGCCATGATTCGGAGGGACCACGACGCCGTCGTGCTGGATGTACTCCTTCCGGGAAGGGGCGGACTCGACGTGCTGCGTGAGGCGCGGCGTCGCGGGCGGACCGTTCCGGTCCTGGTCCTCACGAGCCGAGGATCGGTGGAGGACCGGGTTCAGGGGCTCGACCTTGGCGCGGATGACTATCTGACCAAGCCATTCGCTTTCGCGGAACTAGTGGCTCGCCTTCGGGCGATCACACGCCGGCCCCCGACGCCGCCTCGGGCGATTCTCACGGTCGCCGATCTGGAACTCGACGCCGTCCGCCACACCGTCCGGCGAGCCGGCCGTGCGATCGAGCTGACGGCGAGGGAGTTCTCGTTGCTGGAGTACCTGCTGCGCAGGAACGAGGTCGTAGTCACGCGCGACATGATCCTGCAGCACGTGTGGAACACAGACTACGACGGCGGTTCGAACGTGGTCGAGGTCTACATCAACTACCTGCGACGGAAGATCGACCACGGCTTCACGCCGAAGCTCATCCACACCGTTCGCGGCGTTGGTTACGTGCTCCGCGAGACCGATTGAGGATGCGACGGCTCGGGTTCCGGCATCGTCTCGCCGTGTGGTACGGCGCAAGCCTGGCCTTGGTGCTGGCGGGGTTCGCCGTAGTGATCTACGGCGTAGCCCGCTACCAGCTCTTGCGGCATCACGACGCGCCGCTGCAGGACACGGCCAGGGAGGTCCGGCGCATCCTCTCGGCGCACGAGGACTGCGAGCAGCTCACGCCGGAGCAAACGATGGCCCTGGACGGCATCGGGCAGCTCATCCTCGTGCACGAGGTCGAAGGCGAAGGCCGCGTGTTCTACCGCTCGCCGGACACCGCGCGTCTGCTGACCGCGGTCGAAACGGATGCGATGCATCTGCCGCATGCCGAGAAGAGGATTCGTACGATCGATTCCGCCTTCGGTCCGGTGCGCCTCTATTCGGAAGCCTATCAGTCGCGCGCGGGACGTCGGGGGGTGATCCGGGTCGTTCAGAGCCTGGGCGACATCGTCGAACCGCTTGGGACGCTGAGGTACGCCCTGTGGCTCATGGCTCCGCTCGCGATCGGGCTCGGGGCGATTGGCGGCTACTGGCTAGCGGGCCGCGCGCTGGGCCCCGTCGCGGCGATCACCGAGCTGGCGATCGAGATCGAGGCGGATCGGCTTGGACGGCGCATCCCGGATCCGGGAACACGGGACGAGATCGGCCGCCTCGTCGAGACGCTGAATCAGATGATTGCACGACTCGAAGCCGCGTTCGACGGAATGAAGCAGTTCACCGCCGATGCGTCTCACGAGCTACGCGGACCTCTGGCAACGATGCGCAGCGCGTTGGACGTGGCGCTCTCCCGTCCACGAACCGCAGCGGAATACGTAGCCGTGCTCCGGAGCGTCGGGGATGACGTCGATCGGCTGCGCGCAATCGTCGATGGACTGCTCGTGCTGGCTCGTGCTGACGCGGGTCGGCAACCACTCGAGAAAGAGCCGGTGCGCCTGGACATCGTGGCCTCCGAGGTGGCGGAGTCATTCGCGCCGTCGGCCGAGGCGCGTGGTGTCGTGGTTCGCGCGCAAGCGCGAGCCCCCGTCCTCACCGATGGCGACGAGCGGTGGCTGCGCCAGCTCGTCGCCAACTTGGTGGACAATGCGGTGAAGTTTTCCGCGGCCCATCCCCGCGCGGAGCCGCCTGCGGTCGTGATCGCGGTGGCCGAGGATGGCGATGCCGCGGTCCTTGTCGTGACGGACGATGGCCCTGGATTGCCTCCCGGGTCGTTCGATCGGATCTTCGAGCGTTTCTACCGCGGCGAGGACGGGGCGCCTGCCCAGCGCTCCTCTGGGTTCGGTCTCGGTCTTGCAATCGCGAAATGGATCGCGCGAGCACACGGCGGGTTCATCAAGGCCGGCAACCGCCCCGGGGGAGGTAGCGTTTTCACCGTACGGCTGCCGGTGTCGCGCGAGCGTTGAGCGCTCGCGGCCTTCGCCGACGCTGGCCGACAGCCCCTGCGCGGCGAGTCGCGCTTCAAGGTCCTGTTCCCCGAGGGATGCGGTCGAGCGGTGCGGGGACGTCACCCGCGACAGACCTCCCAGGCCGCGGGGGCTGCGGCCACACACCTCGGCCCCCGGGCCGTGGCCCTGGCCGCGGATCGCAACAAGCGGATCGGCGTCTCCTACGGCAAGCTCGTCGTCCTGTACGAGGTCGCCTTCGGTCTCACGGTCAGCCGCGGCGGCTGGTGCCAGGCTCTCGCTCGTCTGGCCCGGGCTGCCGAACCGACCTACCACGGCTTGATCGAGGTCGTGCGCCGGGCCCCGGTCGTCGCCCCCGACGAGACGGGCTGGAAAGTCGCCGGCTTGCTGAACTGGCTGTGGGTCTTCGTCACCGCCGAGGTCACGGTCTACGCGATCCGGCCCGGCCGCGGCTTCGAGCAGGCGGCGGCAATCCTCACCCCGGAGTTTCCAGGCGTGCTCGAGCGCGACGGCTGGGCGCCCTATCGCTGCTTCACCCGGGCCGAACACCAGACGTGCCTGGCCCATCTGCTGCGTCGCTCCCATCACCTGCTCGAGCAGTCCGAGCGCGGAGATGCGCGCTTCCCTCACGCCGTGCGGCGGATTCTCACCGCGGCCCTCGAGCTGCGGGAGCGCTTCGCCGGTGGCGAGATCTCCCCGCACGGCCTCGCCGTCGCACGTGGCAGGCTCGAGGCTCGGCTCGACCGCACCCTCGCCGGTCGCATCCGGCATCCACCCAACCGGCGCTTCGCCCGCCACCTGGCCCACGAGCGAGATGCAGTGTTCACCTTCCTGGAGCGCGAGGACGTCGAAGCCACCAACTGGCGCGCCGAGCACGCGATCCGGCCCGCCGTGGTCACCCGCAAGGTCTGGGGCGGCAACCGCACCTGGGCCGGAGCTCGGACTCAGCAGATCCTGGCCAGCGTGCTCCGCACCTGCCAGCAGCAGGGCCGCAACGCGCTGGTCGTCTTCGAGCGGATGCTGCGCCAAGACCGGCCCCGAAACCTACTACCCCCAATCCTCGGCGGCGCCCGCTCGCCCTGATCCCCACGCTCGGCCTCCCTGCGGTAAGCTACGGCTCCCGACGACGCAACCACGGGGAGGTGTCCCATCCTTCGGATCGACCAGATCGACGGCGAGGCCTATCGCATGACCGAAGCCATCGAACGGTCGATCGTCCAGCTCGACCTCGACAGCCAGGGCGAGTTCATCGCCCTGATCAACGCCATGCAGCTGCAGCTCGATTCCGGTGAGCCGGCAGAACGCGTCGTCCGCCTGCTCGCCGATGCAACCCTCGCCTTGGCCGACGTGCGCGGCGTGCCGTCACCGAAGCTACACCTCAGCGAACGCCTGGATGAACTCGTCAAACGCGTCGCCTACCTCGAGCAGAGGAGCTGCAGACGCTAAACAATTACGGGTGATCTTGCAGGCGGTGATTGGCGAAGACGGCTCGGTGGATCACCTGGAGGTGTTGAGGAGCTCCCACAAGGCATTCGAAAGGTCGGCGCTCGAGGCAGTCAGGCAGCGGCATGAGCCGGCGACGAAGGGCGGGAAACCGGTAGCGGTGTATCTCACCGTGGTCGTCAACTACGAGCTCAGGCCGCCGACCTGGAGCGATGCCGCTGGATCGATGGCGTCGGAATCGGATGGAGGCAAGAACGAGACGGACGAGAAAGGGAAACGCATGGCGCGGCGAACGATGCCGGTTGATGCCAAGGCCCAGTGGAAGATCGAACCGGGAGCCGCCACGATGTCCGACGAAGAAAAGGCATTCGACGTCGACCCTGGCAACGGAACCGAGGGCGGCCTCATTCTCGTGGAAGAGCTCGAGCAAGTCGAGATGCCGATGCACCGCCCGTAGCGCCCGCTTCAGGCCCGCGGCCGCAAGCCGCCAACGTCGCGGATCCTGCGAAGTGGTTGGCAGCACCCGCCGGTCGCGCGGCTACGTGCGGGAATAGTCGTAGAAGCCGCGGCCGGTCTTGCGGCCGAGCCAGCCGGCCTCGACGTGCTTGCGCAGCAGTGGGCAGGGCCGGTACTTCGGGTCTCCCAGGCCGTCGTGCAGCACCTCGAGGATCGCCAGGCAGGTGTCGAGGCCGATGAAGTCCGCGAGCGCGAGCGGCCCCATCGGGTGGTTCATGCCGAGCTTCATGATCTCGTCGATCGCCGCCGGCTCGGCCACGCCTTCGTGCAGGCAGCAGATCGCCTCGTTGATCATCGGCAGCAGCACGCGGTTGCTGACGAAGCCGGGATAGTCGCGGCATTCGATCGGGGTCTTGCCCAGCTTCTGCGCCAGCTCGCGCACCGCGTTGCACGTCGCGTCCGAGGTGGCCAGGCCGCGGATCACCTCGACCAGCTTCATCACCGGCACGGGGTTCATGAAGTGCATGCCGATGACCTGCGCCGGGCGCTCGGTCGCGGCACCGATGCTCGTGATCGAGATCGACGAGGTGTTGGTCGCGAGGATCGCCTCGCGGCCGCAGATGCCGTCCAGCTCGCGGAACACCCGGGTCTTGACCGCGAGTTCCTCGACCACCGCCTCGATCACGAGGTCGCAGGGACCGAGATCGGCGAGCCTGGTCGTGCCGTGGATCCGCGCCAGCGTCTGCCGCTTGTCCGCGTCCGTCAGCTTGCCCTTGTCCACCCCGCGCTGGAGGTTCTTGTCGATCGTCGTCAGGCCGCGCTGCACCAGCTCCTGCTCGAGGTCGTGCATCACGACCTCGAGCCCGGCCTGCGCCGCGACGTGCGCGATCCCGTTCCCCATCTGCCCGGCGCCCACGACGCCGATCCGCTTGACGTCCATCCGCAGCCTCCCGGCTCAGACGCGGCGGATCGCCAGCGCCACGGCGTTGCCGCCGCCGAGGCAGAGCGCGGCGATGCCCTTCTCCTCGCCGCGCTGCTCGAGCGCGTGCAGCAGCGTCACCAGGACGCGCGCCCCCGAGGCGCCGATCGGGTGGCCGAGCGCCACCGCGCCGCCGCGCACGTTGTGCCGCTCGCGCGGGATGCCCAGCACCTTGCCCAGCGCGACCTGCTGCACCGCGAAGGCCTCGTTGATCTCGTACAGGTCGACGTCGTCGGCCTTCCAGCCCGTCTTCTCCCACACCGCGCGGATCGCCTTCTCCGGCGCCATCATCACCAGCTCCGGCGCCAGGCCGCTCGCCGCCGACGCCACGATCTCGGCGCGCGGCGCGAGGCCCAGCTTCTTCGCGTGCCCGGCCGAGGTCACGACCAGCGCCGCCGCGCCGTCGTTGACGCCGGGCGCGTTCCCGGCCGTCACGGTGCCGTCCGACTTGAACGCCGGCCGCAGCTTGGCCAGCGACTCGAGCGAGGTGTCGCGCCGCGGTCCCTCGTCGGTGTCGAACAGCAGCGCGCTCTCCTTCTTCCGCGGGATCTCGATGCCGACGATCTCGGGGGTGAACTGGCCGGCGTCGATCGCGGCGATCGCCCGGCGGTGGCTGTCGAGCGCCCACTGGTCCTGCTGCTCGCGCGTCACCTTCCAGCGCTCGGCGACGATCTCGCCGGTGTTCCCCATGTGGAAGTCGTTGTAGGAGTCCCACAGCCCGTCGTGGATCATCGAGTCGAGCAGCGTCTGGTGGCCCATGCGGAAGCCGTCGCGCGCGTTCTTCAGCAGGTAGGGCGCGTTCGACATCGACTCCATGCCGCCGGCGACGACCAGCGTCGCGTCGCCGCAGCGGATCGCCTGCGCGGCGAGCATCACCGCCTTGAGGCCGCTGCCGCAGACCTTGTTGATCGTCACGGCCGGCACGCTGTCGGGAATTCCGCCGTGGATCGCGGCCTGGCGGGCCGGGTTCTGCCCCAGCCCCGCGCCGACCACGTTGCCGAGGATCACCTCGTCCACCTGGTCGGGCCGGATCCCGGCGCGGCGCACGACCTCGGCCACGACCTTGGCCCCGAGCGCCGTGGCCGGCAGCGGCGCCAGGCTTCCCTGGAACTTGCCGATCGCGGTGCGAACGGCTCCGACGATCACGGGCTGCTGCATGGTCTCGGCCTCCGTTCCCGGCCCGGGGATTGTAGCCTCCGCCCGCCGCCCCGTCACTCGATCCCGCGGAACGCGAGGTTGTACAGCGCGTCCTGCTCGAGGCGGTGGGCCGCCGCCGAGCCGGTGGCCGGGCTGGCGCTGGCGCTGCGGCGCACGCTGGTGATGCGCCGGCCTCCGGTCAGCCGCTCGAGGTGCGGGCGAACGAACGCCAGCGCCCCCATGTTGGCCGGCTCCTCCTGCACCCACACGACCTCCGGTGCGTCGGGGTGCGCCCGCAGGGCCTGCGCCATCTCGGCCTCGGGGAACGGATAGAGCTGCTCGAGGCTCACGATCGCGAGGCGTCTCCGGCCGCGCTGTTGCCGCGCCGCGCGCAGCTCGTGGACGATCTTGCCCGTGGCGACGAGCACGCGCTTGACCTCCTCCGCGCGATCGTCGCCGAGCACCGGCAGGAAGCGGCCCGCGGCCAGCTCCTGCAGCGGCGACGCCGCCGACTTCGCGCGCAGCAGGCTCTTGGGGGTCAGCACCACGAGCGGCTTGCGCCAGCGGCGCAGCGCCTGCCGCCGCAGCAGGTGGAAGTACTGCGCCGCGGTGGTCGGCTGGCAGACCTGGATGTTGTCCTCCCCCGCGAGCTGCAGGAAGCGCTCGAGGCGCGCGCTCGAATGCTCCGGCCCCTGCCCCTCGTAGCCGTGCGGCAGGAGCAGTACGAGCCCCGACAGCAGCCGCCACTTGTCCTCGCCCGAGGCGATGAACTGGTCGAGGATGACCTGCGCGCCGTTCGCGAAATCACCAAACTGCGCCTCCCAGCAGACGAGCGTGTCGGGAGCGTCGCGGCTGTAGCCGTACTCGTATCCGAGCACCGCCGCCTCCGACAGCGGCGTGTCGTGGACGGCGAGGGGTGCCTGCCGCTCGTCGAGATGAGCGAGCGGCACGTATTCCTCCTCGGTCTCGTGATCGACGAGCACCGCGTGCCGCTGGTTGAACGTGCCGCGGCGTGTGTCCTCGCCGGTGAGGCGCACCGGGGTGCCGGCCAGCAGCAGCGAGCCGAAGGCCAGCGCCTCGGCCAGCGCCCAGTCCACGTCCTGCTCGCCGCGCCCCATCGCGCGGCGCTCGTCGAGCAGCCGCGCCACCTTGGGGTGGAGCGCGAATCCCGGCGGGGCCGTCGCGATCCGCTGCGAGATGGTCCGCAGGCGATCGAGCGGAACCTGCGTCTCGACCTCCAGGGACGCGTTCCAGGGGCCCCCGACGTAGTCGGCCCAGTGCGCGGGCAGCGCGCGCAGGGGCGGGACCTCCGTCGCTCCCTCGACCTCGTCCCGCGCGCGGGTCAGGCGCTCGACGATCTCGCGCTCCAGGGCCTGGAGGTCCGGCTCCGCGACGCCGGTCTCCGCCGCGTAGGCCTGCCACAGCATCGGCGTGCTCTCGATCGCGCGGTAGAGCTTCGGCTGCGTGGTCGTCGGATCGTCCACCTCGCTGTGCCCGTAGCGCCGGAAGCCGATCAGATCGACCACGACGTCGGTATGGAAGCTCGCGCGATAGTCGAGCGCCATGCGCCCCGCGCGCGCCGCGTCCTCCGGCCGCTGGCCGTTGACGTGCAGGATCGGGATCGAGAGCCGGCGCGCGACGTCCGACGCGTAGCGCGACCCGTGCAACGAGCGCGGCTCGGTGGTGAACCCGATGCAGTTGTTGACGACCACGTGGATCGTGCCGCCGACGCCGAAGCCCGGCACGCCGTCCAGGTTCAGCGTCTCGGCCGCGATCCCCTGTCCGGCGAAGGCCGCATCCCCGTGCACCAGGAGCGGGACCACCCGGTCGAGGGCGTCCGCGCCGCCGATCCGTTGCTGGCGGGCGCGCGCCCGGCCCATCAGGACCGGATCGACGGCCTCGAGGTGGCTCGGGTTCGAGATCAGGCGCAGCCGCAGCACGCGGCCGGAGCGGGTGCGGTACTCGCCCGCGGCGCCGAGGTGGTAGCGCACGTCGCCGCTCCCCAGGACGCTGCGCGGATCGGCGTCCTCGAAGTGGGCGAACAGGGCCCGCGCCGGCACGCCGACCACGTTGACCATCGTGTTCAGCCGTCCGCGGTGGCTCATGCCGATCAGCACCACCTCCGCGCCGTGGTCCGCGGCGCCCTCGAGCACCCCGTCCAACAGCGGGATCAGCGCGGCGCAGCCCTCGAGCGAGTAGCGCCGCGTGCCGACGTACCGCCGGTGCATGAACCGCTCGAGCAGCTCGGCCTCGGCCAGCCGGCGCAGGATGAAGGCCCGGTCCGCTTCCGGCGGATCCGACTCCATCGCCCGCGCGACCCAGCGGCAGCGGTCGTCGTGGATCATCTGCATGAACTCGGCGCCGATCGGGCCGCAGTAGATCCGGCGCCAGCGCTCGCTCCCCTCCGCGCCGGCGCTGGCCCGCTCCAGCTCCGGATGCACGACGGGCGGGAGGCGGCCGAAAGGGTCGAGATCGGCGGCGAGGTAGCCCCAGCGCCGGAACGCGTCGCGGACCCGATCGTCGGCCACCGTCTACCCTGGTGGCCAGCGCAGCGGCCGGCCGCCCAGCAGGTGGAAGTGGACGTGGAACACGCTCTGCCCGGCGGCGGCGCCGCAGTTGTTGACCACGCGATAGCCGCCGCCGACGCCGAGCTCGCCGGCCAGCTTGCGCGCCGTGAGCAGGATCCGCCCGAGCAGCGCCTCGTGCTCCGAGCCCGCCTCGTCGAGCGAGGCGACGTGCTGGCGCGGCACGAGCAGCACGTGCACCGGCGCCTGCGGGTTGATGTCGTGGAAGGCGACGACCGCGTCGTCCTCGAACACCTTCTGCGCCGGGATCTTGCCGGCCACGATGCGGCAGAACAGGCAGTCGCTCATCGGATCCTCTCCACCTCGGCGCCGAGCGTCCGCAGCTTCTCTTCCATCGCCTCGTAGCCGCGGTCGAGGTGGTAGACGCGGTCGAGCACGCTGACCCCGTCCGCGGCGAGCGCGGCCAGGACCAGGCAGGCCGAGGCGCGCAGGTCGGTCGCCATCACCTGCGCCCCGGTCAGCCGCGACGGGCCGACGACGACGCACGACCGCCCCTGGATGCGGATGTCCGCCCCCATCCGCAGCAGCTCCCCGACGTGCATGAACCGGTGCTCGAACACCGTCTCGGTGACGACCGACGTCCCGGCGGCCTGGGTCATCAGCGTCATGTACTGCGCCTGCATGTCCGTCGGGTAGCCGGGGTGCGGCGCCGTGCGCAGGTCCTGCCCGGTCAGCTTCGCCGGCACGCCGGCGCGCAGGGCGTCGCCCTCGACCGCGATCGCGACCCCCGCCGCCTCGAGCTGGCGCACGATCGGCCGCATGGCCTCGACGTCGCAGCCCGTGACCTCGACCGGATCGCCGATCAGCGCTCCCGCCACGAGGTACGTGCCGGCCTCGATCCGATCGGGGATCACGCGGTGGCGCGCGCCGTGGAGCCGCTCGCGCCCCTCGATCGTGATCTCATCGCTTCCCGCGCCGTGGATCGAGGCGCCCATCGCCCCGAGCAGCCGCGCCAGGTCGATGACCTCCGGCTCGCGCGCGCAGTTGCCGAGGATCGTCGTCCCCTCGGCGAGCGTCGCCGCCATCATCAGGTTCTCGGTGCCGGTGACCGTCTTGGTGCGGAAATCGTAGCGACCGCCGCGCAGGCGCCGGGCCTTGGCCTCGACGTAGCCGTGCTGCAGCGTGATCTCCGCCCCGAGCTTGCGCAGCGCCTCGATGTGGAGATCGATCGGCCGCTCGCCCAGCGCGCAGCCGCCGGGGAGCGAGACGCGGGCGCGACCGTGGCGGGCGAGCAGCGGTCCGAGCACCAAGACCGAGGCGCGCATCGTCTTGACCAAGTCGTAGGGGGCCTCGAACGACTCGATGCGATCGACCCGCACGTCGGCGCCGCCGTCCGGCCGCGCCTCGGCCTGCGCCCCGAGCTGCGCCAGCACCCGCAGCATCGTCCGCACGTCACGCACCCGCGGCAGGTTGTGCAGCTCGACCCGATCGCCGGTCAGCAGCGTGGCGGCGAGCGCCGGCAGCGCCGCATTCTTCGCGCCCGCCACGGCGACACGTCCCCGGAGCGTCTTTCCGCCCGTGATCCGCAGCTTGTCCACCCGAGGTCTCCCGTCGCCGGCTCCAGCGCGCGGCCGGACCGTAACCGCGTGGCGCGGCGGGTCGCGCGTCGATCGTCGATCATACCATCCGCCGTGCTCGGCGCCTGCCGACCGCGGATCGACGCCGGACGCCGGCCGTCCGCTCGGCGACTGGCGCGGCCTTCCTCGGCGCTCGTGGCGCGGTCCGTGCGGCCGGTCGCCGTCCGCTGTCGTCGTCGAGCCGCGGCCGCGAAGCGAGCGGGCGAGTCGCGCGCGAGCGGTCGGTCGCGCCGCGCCGATCGCGGGGCGCCGGCGCGCGTTGTCCCCGGGGTGCTCCACCCTTAGAATGCGCCCGTCGCCGGTCGCGCGGCGGCGGGGAGTGCGCGTGCTCGATCCGTCGTACGTTCGCGAGCACCTCGACGAGGTCGCCGCCGCGCTGCGCCGGCGCGGCGCGGAGTCCGGTCTCGATCGCTTCCGCGACCTCGACGCCCGCCGGCGGGCCGGCCTGGCCGAGGTCGAGGAGCTGAACCGCCGGCGCAACGAGGCGTCGCGCCGCATCGGCGCGCTGGTCCAGGGCGGGCAGGACGTCGAGACGCTCAAGCGGGAGATGCGCGAGGTCGGCGCGACGATCGCCCGGCTGAAGGGCGAGCTCGAGTCGGTCGAGTCCGAGCTGACCGCGCTGCTGCACGGCCTGCCGAACCTGCCCCACCCCACGGTCCCGGACGGCGCGACGGCGGAGCAGAACCGGGTCGAGCGCAGCTGGGGCGAGAAGCCGCGCTTCGACTTCGAGCCGCGGGCGCACTGGGACCTCGGGACGGCCCTCGGCATCCTCGACTTCGAGCGCGCGGCGAAGGTCGCCGGCGCGCGCTTCGCGGTCGCCTTCGGCGCCGGCGCGCGGCTCGAGCGTGCGCTGATCCAGTTCATGCTGGAGCTGCACACGCGCGAGCACGGCTACCTCGAAGTGCTGCCGCCGTTCATGACCAACGCCGGCGCGCTGTTCGGCACCGGCCAGCTGCCGAAGTTCGAGTCCGACCTGTTCCGGGTCGAGCCCGGCGGCTACTACCTGGTGCCGACGGCCGAGGTGCCGGTCACGAACCTCCACGCCGAAGAGGTGCTGGAACCCGAGGGGCTGCCGCTCGCCTACTGCGCCTACACGCCGTGCTTCCGCAGCGAGGCCGGCTCCTACGGCCAGGACGTGCGCGGGCTGATCCGCCAGCACCAGTTCAACAAGGTCGAGCTGGTCCGCTTCGCGCTGCCCGAGCAGTCCGCGGCCGAGCTCGAGCTGCTGACGGCCCACGCCGAGGAGGTGCTGCGACGCCTCGGCCTGCACTACCGCGTCGTCAGCCTGTGCGCCGGCGACCTCGGCTTCGCCTCGGCCAAGACCTACGACCTCGAGGTCTGGCTGCCGGCGCAGGGGGTGTACCGCGAGATCTCGTCGTGCTCGAGCTTCGGGGACTTCCAGGCGCGGCGGGCGCGGATCCGCTACCGGCCGGCGCCGGGGGCGAAGCCCAGGCTGGTGCACACGCTGAACGGCTCGGGCCTGGCCGTCGGCCGCACGCTGGTCGCGGTCCTCGAGAACTTCCAGCAGGCCGACGGCAGCGTGCTCGTTCCCGAGGCGCTGCGCCCGTTTCTCGGCGGGCTGCCACGGATCGCCGGCCGCGGCTGAACCGGCTGCGAAGGCGACGTGGTACAACAGCTTGTGGAGGGATGGCTGAGTGGTTGAAAGCGCCGGTCTTGAAAACCGGAAGCCGCAAGGCTCGCGGGTTCGAATCCCGCTCCCTCCGCCACGCCGACTCGCTCCACGCGAACGATCCGCCCGCAGGCACCCGACCGGCGAGCGATCACGTGCGGCGCGCGTCGGCGGAGTTTGACTCGCCTCGCACGCAGGGTAGAATCCCGGCCGCCGCCGCCGCGGCGCGCGGAACGGACCCGTCCGGGACAGGACCACGACAGGACCACGGAGCGTCGAGGAATCAGGGTCCCGTGGAGAGGTGGCCGAGTGGCTGAAGGCACAGGTTTGCTAAACCTGCGTAGGGGAAACCCTACCGAGGGTTCGAATCCCTCCCTCTCCGCCAGCGTTGCTATAATCGCCCGCGTTCCGCCGACCGCACTGGGGTGTCGTCCAACGGTAGGACATACGGCTCTGGACCGTAGAATCGGGGTTCGAATCCCTGCGCCCCAGCCACGCCCGGCATGAGGGCGATGCTGCTGCGGCGCCCGGCGCCGATCGCGACGCGGCCGCTCGCTCCCGCCGACCTTCCCCTCCCCGAACCCGGCCCCGGCGAGATCCGCGTCCGCGTCTCGGTCTGCGCCGTCTGTCGCACCGACCTGCACGTGATCGAGGGCGACCTGCCGGCGCGCAAGCTGCCGCTCGTCCCGGGCCACCAGGCGGTGGGCGAGGTCGACGCCGTCGGCCGCGATTGTGCGCGCTTCCGCCGCGGCGAGCGCGTCGGGATCGCCTGGCTGCGCCAGACCTGCGGGGACTGCCCGCGCTGCCGCTCCGGAAGCGAGAACCTCTGCGACTCGTCGCGCTACACCGGCTACCACGAGGACGGCGGCTACGCCGAGCACGCGCTCGTTCCCGAGGCCTTCGCCTACGCGATCCCCGACCGCTTCGACGACCGGGAGGCGGCACCGCTGCTGTGCTCCGGCATCATCGGCTACCGCGCGCTGTGCCGCTGCCGTCTCCCCGACCGCGGTCGCCTCGGTCTGTTCGGCTTCGGCTCCTCCGCGCACGTCGTGCTCCAGATCGCCCTGCACCGCGGCCACGAGGTCTTCGTCGCGACGCGCGGGGTGAGCCATCGCGAGCTGGCGCGCGGCATGGGCGCCCACTGGGTGGGGGCGCCGGACGACACGCTGCCGGCCAAGCTCGACGGGGCGATCGTCTTCGCGCCCGCGGGCGAGGTCGTGCCGATCGCGCTGCGGGCGCTGGACCGGGGCGGGACCGTGTCGCTCGCCGGGATCACGCTGACGCCGCTTCCCGCGATGGACTACGAGCCGCACCTGTTCCACGAGAAGACCCTGACGAGCGTCGAGGCCAACACCCGCGCCGACGGCGAGGAGCTGCTGCGCGAGGCCGCGCGCATCCCCCTGCGCCCACGCGTCACCGAGTTCGGGCTGGAGCAGGCGAACGAGGCGCTGCTCGCGCTGCGCGAGGACCGCATCGACGGCACGGCGGTGCTCACCGTCCGGCCCTGAGCCCACTGCTATGCTGACGAGGCCATGAAGAGGCCACCGATCGCGCTGGTCACCGGGGCCGGCGGCGAGCTGGGACGGGTGCTGCTGCCCGAGCTGTCCCGGCGCGGATTCGAGGTCGTGGCGCTCGATCTGGCCGCGCTGCCGCGGGAGCTGGCCGCGCTTTGCCGCGAGACGGTCCAGCTCAACATCCTCGACCTGCCGGCGCTGCAGCTGCTGCTGCGACGGCACCAACCGACGCTCGTGTTCCACCTCGCGGCGCTGCTCTCCGCCCACGCCGAGCGCGACCCCGAGCTGGCCCACCGCGTCAACGTCGAGGGCGCGCTGGGACTGCTCAAGCTCTGCTGGCGGCTCGACCCGGGGCCGGTGCGCTTCCTGTTTCCCAGCAGCATCGCCGTCTACGGGCTGCCCGACGTCGCCGTCAAGGGCGAGCAGGGCGCGCTGAAGGAGTGGCAGTGGACCACGCCGCGCGGGGTCTACGGCTGCAACAAGCTGTACTGCGAGCTGATGGGGACCTACCTCGCGCGCCGCCCCCCCGCCCGGGGCGAGGGGGATGGGCTCGACTTCCGCTCGATCCGTTTCCCCGGGCTGATCAGCGCTGAGACGCTGCCGACGGGCGGCACCACGGATTACGCCCCGGAGATGATCCACGCCGCGGCCCGGGGCGAGGCCTACTCGTGCTTCGTGCGCGAGGACAGCCGGCTGCCGTTCATGACGATGCCGGACGCGGTCGAGGCGCTGCTGCGCCTGACCGAGGCCGACGCCGAGCGGCTCTCGACCCGCGTCTACAACGTCCGCGGCTTCAGCTGCTCGGCGGCCGAGATCCGGGACGAGGTCCTGCGCTCCTTCCCCGCGGCGCGGATCGCGTTCGAGCCGCGCGCCGAGCGGCAGGCGATCGTCGATTCCTGGCCGGCCGACGTCGACGACAGCCGGGCGCGCCGCGACTTCGGGCTCGCTCCGCGCCACGGGCTGGCCGAGGCCTTCGGCGACTACCTGGTCCCCGCCCTGCGGCGCCGCTACGCCTGAGCCGCCGTCCCTTGGCCGCCGCCGCCGGTTCTCCGCCGATGACCGCCGAGCGGGACCGCGGCCGCGGCGCGGGCGGCCGCCGCGGATGGCTCCTCGTCGCGGCCGTCGCGCTGCTCTTGACGGCGCCGTTTCTGGGCAAGCCGTTCCACGTCGACGACCCGACGTTCCTGCGCCTGGCCGAGGGTGCGGCCCGCGACCCGTGGCGTCCCCACGCGATCGAGATCAACTGGATCGGCACGACGCGGCCGGCCTTCGAGGTCCTGTCCAATCCGCCGGGGCTCGCCTGGTGGCTCGCGCCCGTGCGCTCCGGGCCGGAGTGGCGGGTCCACCTGTGGATCGGCGTCTGGCTCGTCCCGCTGCTGTGGGGCGCGCGGCGGCTGGGCGACGAGCTGGCGGGAGACGGCCTCGGGCTCGCCCTGCTCCTCGTGTCGTCCCCGATCGTCGCGCTCGCCGCCCAGTCGGCGATGCCCGACCTGCCGCTCCTCGCCTGCACCGCGGCGGGCCTGGGCGGCTTTCTCACGGCGCGGCGCCACAGCTGGATCTGGGCGCTCGTCGCGGGCGGGTCGGTCCTGTTCCGCTACTCCGGGCTGTGCGTCGTGCTGCTGGTGCTGCTCGCCGGGATCCAGCGCGGACGCTGGAGGCCCGCGCTGGCCGCGCTCGCCGCCCCGCTCGCCCTCGCGCTCCACGACGGACTCGCCTACGGTTCGTTGCACCTGCTTTCGGCCGCGGAGTTCCAGCGCCCCGCCATCTCGGCCTGGCCCGCCTTCCGCCGCGGCGCGGCCGCGATCGCGATGCTCGGAGGCGCCGGGATCCTTCCCGTCCTCGCCTGGAAGGGACGCGTCGCCTGGGCCTGCGCCGCGGGAGGTGCCGGCCTCGGACTCGGCACCGCGCTGCTGTCGGGGCACGACGCGTTTCAGCTCGCCACCACGGTCGTGCACATGGTCGCGGGCGCGGTGACGCTCGGGGCATTGCGCTGGGGCGCGCGCGACGATCGGTTCGTGCTGGCGTGGGGGCTGGGCGGCCTCGCCTTCCTGCTCCTCCCGCTGTTCGCCGCGACGCGCTACTGGCTGCCGTTCCTCCCCGCGCTGGCGCTCGCCGGCCTGCGCCTGGCTCCCACGCGCCGACGGCTCGCGACCGCCGTCGCGTTGCAGGCGAGCGTGGCGCTCGGCGTGTCCATCGACGACTTCCGGCTGGCGCGGGCCTACCGCGATGCGGCCGCCGAGGTGGCCGCGCTGGGGCCGGGCACGGTCGCCGGTCACTGGGGGTTCCAGCACTATCTCGAGCGGGCGGGATGGAAGCCGCTCGAGGCGGGCCGCGCGCCCGCGACGGAGCGGCTGGCGGTGGCCTGGCAGCCCTGGCCGCAGCCTCCGGCCCCAGGGTCGTGCCCCGACGTCGAGCGCACGATCGAGCTGCCCGACCGCTTCCCCGGCCCGCGGGTGCTGACCGCGCGCGGCGCGGCGAACGTGCACTCCTACTTGATCGCGCCCGTCCCGCCGCGCGAGACGCTGGTCCGCAGCTACGCTCCGTGGAGCTTCTCGAACGAGCCCTACGATCGCGTGCTGGTGCTGCGCTGCGGCCGCAGCGGCCGGCCGGCCGCGCCGTGAGCGGCGCTCACAGCTTCCAGTGCTCGAGGTTGCGCTCGAGACCGGCGATCTCGTCGTCGGGGATCCCGCCGTGGGTGTGCCGCGCGTACCACATGACGAAGCCGAGGAAGCCGTAGAACAGCAGCCCGGCGCTGGCCACGATCCACGACGGGAACGCGCCCACCGCCATCCGCTCCCAGTACTCGCGCCAGGAGAGCACGAACACCGGGTGGATCGCCAGCTTCACCAGCCACCCGCCGAGCACGATCATGAAGATGAACGCATAGTTGCGGCGCAGCCGGAAGCCCATCGCCTCGAGCAGCGTCGTCTTGTACTTCGGCAGGTCGAGGTCCATCGCCACCATCTCGCGCCACGAGGCCATCGGCGACTCGAGCTGGCGCGTGACGACCGGGATCAGGAAGTTCTCCTCCAGCATCCGCACGCGCGCGCGGTAGACCTCGAAGTAGCGGTAGCGGCGCGCCTCGATCGAGAGGTAGGCCAGGATGATCAGCGACGACAGCAGCAGGATGATGTGCGAGTCGACGTCGGTCGAGGCGTAGGTGATCGACAGCATGCCGGCCGTGGTCAGCACCGCCCAGTTGGTCGTCGCGTCCAGGCGCTGGCGCCAGACCGTGGAGCGGTGGATCTCCCCACGGTAGAAGTGCACCATGACGTTGATGTACTCCTGCCGGCTGAGCGGGTAGTCCTCGAAGCGCTCGGGGGCGGGGGAGGCGCCGGCGGCGGGCCGCGGCGGGGCTTGGGGCGCGGTCTCCGGCATCGCGGGGTATTGTAGCTCCTGCCGGGCGGCGGGCGCGCGCGGCTAGCCCGCGCGCACCGCCTGCGACAGCACGCGGCGCACGGTCTCGAGCTCGAGCGGCTTGGTCAGGATCCGGTTCGGCAGCCGCTCCAGGAACGCGGTCGTCTCCGGGCGCATCAGGTCGCCGGTCGCGAACACGAAGCGCCGCAGCAGCTCCGGCCGCTCGGCCGCGGCGCGCTCGTACAGCTCCTGTCCGCTCAGCCCGGGCATCCGCAGGTCGGCCACCACCAGGTCGAAGTCCCGGCCCGCCAGGTGGCCCCAGGCTTCGCGGCCGTCGCGCGCCTGGGTCACCTCCGCGCCCTCCTGGCGCAGCAGCCGCGCGAAGAACTCGAGCACGTTCGGCTCGTCCTCGGCGACCAGCACCCGGCGCCCGCGCAGCGCGCTCGCCGCGCGATCGATCTCGGTCGCGAGCTGCTCGATCTCGGGCGCGGGGCCCGTGACCACCGGCAGCCAGACGCGGAAGCAGGCGCCGCGCGCGGCGGCCGGACGCAGCTCGAGGCGGCCGTCGTGCTCGCGCACGATGCCGTAGGAGACCGACAGTCCGAGGCCGGTGCCCTTGCCCAGCTCCTTGGTCGTGAAGAACGGGTCGAAGATGCGCTCGCGGATCTCCTCCGGCACCCCCGGCCCGTCGTCGCCGACGTCGAGGAACAGCTGCCCTTCCTCGAGGCCGGTGCGGAGCCGGACCTTGCCCGAGCGCCGCACGGCGGAGATCGCCTGCTCGGCGTTGTTCAGCAGGTTGAGGATCACCTGCTCGATCTGCTGGAAGTCGAAGCAGGTCCGGGGCAGCCCCTCGGCCAAGTGCAGCTCGAGCTGGATGTCCGACGACCGCAGGTGGTAGGCCTTGAGGTCGACGACCTTGCCCACGCAGTCGTTGAGGTCGTACAGCCGCTTCTCGGCCGGCTGCTTGCGCGCGAAGGACAACAGCTTCATCACGATCTTCTGGCAGCGCAGCGCCGAATCGACGATGCGCTGCAGGTCCTGGATCTGCTCCGGGTCGGCGGCGTTGGCCCGCAGCAGCTCGGCGTAGCCGACGACGCTCGACAGCGGGTTGTTCAGCTCGTGCGCCACTCCGGCCACGATCTCGCCCAGGCTCGACAGCCGCTCGGCCTGGGCCAGGCTGCGCTCGACGCGCCGCAGCTTCGTCACGTCGCGGCCGATCCAGACCGCACCCGCCGCGTCCCCGGCCGCGCCGCGCAGCGTGGCCCCGATCAGGCTGGCCTGGACCGTCGCCCCGTCCGCCCGGCGGAAGCCGACCTCGCGCGGCTCCCCGCCCGGGGGCCCCGGCTGCTCGCCGCCGAGCAGGGCCGCGAGCGGCTGACCGACCGCCCGCTCCTCCGTGATCCCGGTCAACGCCTCCGCGCCCGGGTTGAACTCGGTGACGTTGCCCTCGGCGTCGGTCGCGACCACCATGTCGGGCGTGGCGTCGACGATGCGCCGCAGCTTCTCGCCGGTCTCCTTGACGTCGCGGTACAGCAGGGCGTTCTTCAGCGCGTTGGCCGAGACGCCCGCGGCGACCTTGCAGAACTGCAACTGATCCTCGTCGAAGCGCTGCGGCCGATCGAAGCGCAGCCAGAGCACGCCGCAGACCTCGCGGCCGAAGACCAGCGGCAGCACCAGGAGCGAGCGGTAGCCCTTCGACAGCAGCACGTCGCGCACCGGCCGCACGAGCGGGTCCAGCGCCACGTCCTCGACGACCACGGTCCGGCGGGTCTGCAGCGTGGCGCGCAGCTCGGGATACTCCTCGAGGTCGATGCGCAGCCGCGTCGCCTCCGGATGGCCCTTCGAGGCCACGACGAAGCAGCCCGGCGACCCCGGTTGCGCGACCAGGATCGTGCAGCTGCGCGTACCGAGCAGCGCCCCGATGCGATCGACGACCGAGTGCATCACCTCGCCGACGTCGAGGCTGCCGGTGATCGCGTCCGTGATCTCGAGCAGGGTCCACAGCTCGGCCGCGCGATCGGGGCGGCCGGTGACGGCGGAGCGCCGGCGCGCGGTCTCGCCCAGCGCGGCGAAGTGCAGCGCGGCGCTGCCGAGCACGGGCAGATAGAACCAGTCGACGCCCTCGATCCCGAGCGCCCCCGCGGGCGCGGCGGTCAACGCGACCGCGGCGGCCATCGCCAGCAGCGCCCCGGCCGCCAGGCGGACCCGCGCGCGATCCCCGACGAGGACGGCGAGGGCCGCGAGGCCGAACAGCCCGACGAAGACCCACGGGCGCGTGCGGCCGGCTCCGACGAGCGCGAGCCCGACGAGCAGGCCGTCCGCGAGAAGCAGGAGTCCGTCGCGCTCCCAGCGCCGCTGCACCGCCGGGGCGAACAGCCGCGGCGCGAACGCCCCGCTGAGCAGCGGAAGCGCCAGCGCTGCGGCCCACGTCGCGGACGGGCAGGCGGCGAACAGCGCGACGACGGTGGCCGCGAACAGCGACCAGCGCCAAGGCGTCCCCGGCGCCCCCGCTTCGCGGAGGCCGCCCCACCCGCCCGCTCCGTCCGGCTCCGTGGCCGAAGGGGCGGCCGCTTCCCGACCGTCGCTCATCCTGCTGCGGACCCGGTGCGGAATATAGGTCGGCACGCGTGGCCGGCAACCGCCCGCGGAGAGCGGCGCGACCAGACCCGACCGTGGGTCCAGCGCGAAAGCGGCCCGGCCTCGCGGATCCACCACGGCGCGGATCCTTGACAGCCCCCGAGCGCGTTCGAATAATGTGCGGCGGCGGTATCGTCTAGGGGTTAGGACGGGTGGTTCTCAGCCATCAAACCGGGGTTCGAATCCCCGTACCGCTACCACGCCGCCGCTGACGCGGCCGGCGCTTCAGGGCGCTCCATCCCGCCCGGCGAGGATCTCCATCGTCTGCGGCAGGCGGGTCTCGGGGCACAGCCGCTGCAGGATGCTCGCGATGTTGCGCTGGATGTCCTCGATGCGATCGGTGGTCAAGCGCTCGTCGATCAGCTTGCCCACGTAGTAGTCGTCGCCGCTGCGGCAGATCCGCAGGAACGTCGAATCCTCGGTCGAGACGTACTTGCGGTCCGGGCCGGTGATCCCCTCGAGCTGGCGCCGGAGCCCGCTGTCGAGCTTGAAGCCGACGAAGATCGCGCGACGCTCGTCCAGCTCGACGATCGGGCCGCCCCAGGACTCGCCGGCGGGGTTCACGGCGCCGCCGCCCGTCGTGGCTCGCGCTCGAGCAACGCCAGCACCTCGCCGGTCTTCTCCCGCATCAGCGCCTCGTCGCCGCGCGACTCGACGTTGAGCCGGATCAGCGGCTCGGTGTTCGACAGCCGCAGATTGAAGCGCCAGCGCTCGAACTCGAGGCCGACGCCGTCGGTCTCGTCGACGCGGCGGGCCGCGGGGGCGTAGTGCTGCCGGACGCGCTCCAGCGCGGCCTGCGGATCGGCCAGGCGCCGGTTGATCTCGCCGCTCGCCGGGTAGCGCGCGACGCGCGCGCCGACCAGCTCGCTGAGCCGCTTCCCCTCGGCCGACATCCGCGCCGCCACCAGCAGCCACGGGATCATCCCGCTGTCGCAGAAGGCGAAGTCGCGGAAGTAATGGTGCGCCGACATCTCGCCGCCGTAGACCGCCTGCTCGCGGCGCATCACCTCCTTCATGAAGGCGTGGCCGCTCTTGCACTGGACCGGAATGCCGCCGGCGCGCTGCACCACCTCCAGCGTGTTCCAGGTCAGTCGCGGATCGTGGACGATGCGCGCGCCGGGATGGCGCCGCAGCAGGCTCTCGGCCAGCAGGCCGACGATGTAGTAGCCCTCGACGAACTCCCCGCGCTCGTCGAACAGGAAGCAGCGGTCGAAGTCCCCGTCCCACGCCACGCCCAGGTCGGCCCGGTGGGCGACGACGGCCTCGGAGGTGCGGGCCCGGTTCTCGGGCAACAGCGGGTTGGGCACGCCGTGCGGGAAGCTGCCGTCCGGCTCGTGCAGCAGCTTGACGAAGCGCAGCGGCAGGTGCGGCTCGAGCAGGTCGATCACCTCGCCCGCGCCGCCGTTGCCCGCGTTGACCACGAGCTTCAGCGGCCGCAGCGCCCGCGGATCGACGTAGGACAGCAGGTGCTCGACGAACTCGCGTCGCACGTCGAGGTGCTCGCGGCGCGCGGCGGCGGGCGTCGCGGCGGGGGTCGCGGCGGGGGTCGCGGCGGCGAGCCGCTCGATCTCGTGCAGGCCGGTGTCGGAGCTGATCGGGCGGGAGTCCTCGCGCACCAGCTTGAACCCGTTGTAGTCGGCGGGATTGTGGCTGGCGGTGACCATCGCGCCGCCGTCGAGGCCGCGCTGGAAGGTGGCGAAGTAGACTTGCTCGGTGCCGCAGCGCCCCAGCTCCAGCACCTCGACCCCCGCGGCGATCAGCCCGTCGCCGAAGGCCCGGGCCAGCTCGGGGCTGGACAGCCTGATGTCGTGGCCGACCGCGACGCGGCGCGGTCGGAGGAACTCGGCATAGGCTCGTCCGATCCGCCGCGCGAGGTCGGCGTTCAGCTCGTCGGGCACGCGGCCGCGAACGTCGTAGGCCTTGAAGCAGGACATGCCCGTCTCGACGACCGCCCGCGACCCGTGGCGGGCCCGGGGGGCGACAGGGCGGAGAATAGCAAATCGGAGGACCGCCGGGCTATCGCGCGGAGGGGGGCCCGCGAAGCACGCCGAGCGGAATCGTCCGACTCAGGCGTGCGCCGGGCGGGGGGCGGCGCCGCGCGCAAGGGGGGCGGGGGGCGCCGGCGCCGGGCGGCTCCGTCCGGGCGCCGCCTCCGCGGCCATCACGGGCTCGAGCAGGGTCCTCAACGCCTGGCGCGCGCGGTGGAGCCGGATCTTGACCGCGTTCTCCGTCCAGCCCAGGAGCGCCGCGGTCTCGCGCGTGGCCAGCCCCTCGACGTCGCGCAGCACGAGCACGGTGCGGTAGCCCGAGGGCAAGGCGTCGATGGCGCGACGGACGCCGGCGCACAGTTCCTTCCGCAGATGCTGCTCGTCGGGAGCGGCACGCCACGGCAGTCCCGGCCGCACGTGATGCCCGTTCTCGTCGAACCTCGGCAGCAGGTCCTCCAGGCCCTCGATCACGGCGCGCCGCGAGGCGCGTAGTCGCATCAGCGCGGCGTTGACCACGATCCGATGGAGCCAGGTCGACAGCAGCGCGCCGCGGCGGAAGCTCGCGATCGACTGGAAGGCCGACACGAACGCCTCCTGCACCGCATCGCGCGCCTCCTCCTCCTCGGGCAGGATGCGCCTGGCCACGGCGAGCAACCGGCCGCCGTAGTGCCGGACGACGTGCTCGAAGGCCTGCTCGTCGCCCTGCTTCAGGCGCTCGACCAGGCCGGCCTCCTGGGGATGATCAGCGGATCCAGGTCGCGTCATGGTTGCCCCCCCTCGAGCTGCGCGCGCACGAACTGCGAGCAGCCCAGAATGGTCACGCCCCGGCTCGCGAGCCGTCGCACGAGCCGCACTCCGTCGCGGTCCAGGAAGGAGACGCCGGCCAGCTCGAGCTCCAGGCCCGCGCCCTCGCCCGGCGCCCGCGCACAGGAGCCGGCCAGCTCGCCCACCCACGGACCGACGACACGCCCCTCCAGCCGCAGGCGCGTCCGGCCGTTCCTCGCTTCCCTGGTGATGCGCAGCACGATCGCCCTTCCCGCGCCCACCGATAGCAAGAGGCTTGCCGGTGCTGGAGGGGGCCGCGGATCCCGTCGTTCTCGCGCTGCGCGTGCTCCGGGCGTCCCGTGCCCACGACGGTTCGTGGCCGGCCCACGAAGCATCGTGGGCCGACTCTTGCTGGTAGACTCCGATCCACACCCCGGACGGGAAGCCCAGGCCGGGCGAGGGTCCCGAGCGATGGCATGACGCCCGAGTCCTCACTTCTGCCGGACGACGTCGCCGTGCTGCGGGCGATCGCGGAGGGAACCGCGTCGGACACCGGCGAGGCCTTCTTCGGCAGCCTCGCCCGTCACCTCGCCGCCGCGACCGGGACGCGCTACGCCTTCGTCGCCGAGTTCCTGCCGCCCCGGCGGGCGCGGACCGTGGGGTTCTGGGCCCGGGACCGCATCGCCGACGACCTCGAGTGGGACCTGCACGGCACGCCCTGCGAGGACGTGCTTCGCGGCGAGCTGTGCCACCACCCGACCGGCGTCAAGGACCGGTTCCCGACGGACCGGCCGCTCGTCGAGCTCGGGATCGAAAGCTACTTCGGCGTGCCGTTGCGTGATCCCGACGGCACGACGATGGGCCACCTCGCCGTCTTCGACGATCGGCCGATGCCGTCCGAGCCGCGACGCGTGGCGGTGTTCCGCGTCTTCGCCGCGCGCGCGGCGGCGGAGCTGCGGCGGCTGCGCGCCGAGCGCGAGCTGCGCGATCGCGAGCGCAGCTACCGCGATCTGTACGACCAGGCCCCGATCGCCTACATCTACGAGGACCTGGAGTCGCGTTTCGTCCGCGCCAACGGCGCCGCCTGCCGCCTGCTCGGCATCGCGCCCGAGGAGGTCGCCGGCACCGTGGGCAAGTCGCTCTTGGCGCCCACGCCGGAGAACATGCAGCGCGTCGAGGCGGCGCTGGAGGCGATGAAGTCCCACGGCCAGGAGTTCGCGCGGGTCGAGCTCGAGCTGCGGCGCAAGGACACCGGCCAGCCGATCTGGGTGCAGTGGTGGTCGAAGCCCGAGCCCGACGGAAAGCACACGCGGACGATGCTCGTGGACGTCACCGAGCGCGTGCTGATGGCGCGCGAGAAGGCCCGGCTCGAGCAGCAGAACCTCTATCTCCAGGAGGAGATCAAGGCGGTTCACAACTTCGAGGAAATCGTCGGTCGCAGCCCGGCGCTGCTGCGCGTGCTCGACAACGTGAGAAGCGTGGCCCCGACCGACGTGTCGGTGCTGATCTCGGGCGAGACCGGCACGGGAAAGGAGCTGATCGCGCGCGCGATCCACTCGATCAGCCAGCGCCAGGGCAAGCCGCTGATCAAGGTCAACTGCGCGGCGCTCCCCACGGGGCTCGTCGAGAGCGAGCTGTTCGGCCACGAGCGCGGGGCGTTCAGCGGCGCGATCGCCCGCCGCATCGGCCGCTTCGAGCTGGCGCACGGGGGAACGCTGTTCCTGGACGAGATCGGCGAGATCCCGGCGGAGATCCAGGTCAAGCTGCTGCGCGTGCTGCAGGAGCGCGAGTTCGAGCGCGTCGGGGGCAACGCGCCGATCAAGGCCGACGTGCGCGTCATCGCCGCGACGAACCGCGACCTCGAACGGGCCGTGGCCGAGGGGCGCTTTCGCCAGGACCTGTACTATCGGCTGAACGTGTTCCCGATCCCGCTGCCGCCGCTGCGCGAGCGCCGGACGGATGTTCCCCTGCTGGTGCGGTTCATCGTCGACCGCTTCGCGGCGCGCGTGGGCAAGCGGATCGACAGCATCCCCGCCGCGACGCTGGAGCGGCTCGCCGCCTACGACTGGCCCGGCAACGTGCGCGAGCTGGAGAACATCCTGGAGCGCGCGGTGATCCTGGCCGCGGGAGCGACGCTCGAGATCGCCCCGGAGCTGCTCCCGACTCCCGCGCCGCGGGAGACCCCGGAAGCGGCGGCGGCGCCGGGCGGCCTCAAGAGCGTCGAGCGGCAGCACATCCTGGCGGCGCTCGCCCGCACGAACTGGGTGATCGAGGGCGCGAACGGCGCGGCGCAGATCCTGGACCTGCACCCCAACACGTTGCGCAGCCGGATGAAGCGGTTGCGCATCCGGCGTCCGGGAAGCGCGGTGCAGGACGCGTCGACCGACTGAGCCGCGCGCCGCAGCCGCGACCGGCGCGGAGCCGGGCCCGCGACACGGTGTGGACCGCGGCTCAGCGCGGGGGCTCGGTCCCCGCCAGCAGCTGTCTCGCGTCGTGGCTGTCCGGATCGAGCGCGAGCGCCTCGAGGCCGTGGAGTCGCGCCTCCTCCGTCTGCCCGGTCCGGAGCAGGCAGGTCGCCAGCCGCAGGCGGGCCTCGACGGATCGGGGCCGCAGCCGGACCACGTCGCGCCAGGCGAGAGCGGCGTGGTCGAGTCGTCCGCCCTGCTCGAGCGCCCGCGACAGCTCGATCGCCGCCGCGACCGCCGCCTCGCCCTCGCCGCTCGCGGCCCGTTGCGCGGCCTCGGCCAGCTTCGCCCGCCCGGCCGCTCGAGCGACGTACGCCAGATCGAGCCTGGCTTCGGCGAACTCCGCGCTATCCCGCGGCACGGACAGGAACAGGCGCACGGCCTGCTCGTGCCGGCCGGCATCGCTCAGCCGGCGCGCATCGAAGCGCACCTGCTGGGCGATGCCGTCGAAGAACCGCCGGGTCTGCCGGTCCAGCCCGTGCCGGGCACGGATCGAGTCCAGGCGTGCCAGCGCGCCGGGTGCATCGAGCTGCGTGTACAAGCGGAACGCCGCCGCGACGTCCGCGCGGCCGGCGCGGCGATCGGCGATCCGCGCGTCCAGCTCCTCGTCCACGCCCGCGTAGAGCCGACGCGCGACGGGCCGGCGCCGCACCGTGTCGAGCACGGACAGCAGCTCGGGTCGGGAGTCCTCCCCGTACAGCCCGCGGGGAGCCGTGTACTCGACCGCCGCATGGTCGTCCGTGACGAGCGGGCCCGTCCCCGCCATGCGGCGCGCGCCCTCGGCGTCCGTGACGAGATGTCCCAGCAGCTGGACCATCCCGGAGGGACCCGCGTCGGAGAGGTCCTCGGCCACACCGCGGCGCGTCAGGCGATCGTCGAGCTGCCCGATCTCCGGCCGGACCGGATCGAGGGCGCCGAGCAGGATGTAGTCGGTCCCGGGAAAGACCTCCCACACGCTGCCGTGAGGGAAGACGGCGTAGAACGTACGGACGACCGCGAGGAAGTCGTCGACCGGGAGCTTGTAGGCGTGAACCCACTGGGTGAAGCGGCCGCCCGGCGCGAGCCGGGCGGCCGCCTGGGCGTAGAACTCCCGCGTGTACAGGCTGGCCATGCCGCTCAGCCACAGGTTCGACGGCTCGGCCACGATCACGTCGTAGAGCTGCGGCGAGAACGCCACCGCGGCGCGTCCGTCCCCGACGACGAGCCGGACGCGGGGATCGTCGAGCACCCCGCGATTGGCGCGACGGAAGTGCCGCGACGCCCGCACGACCGCGCTCGAGATCTCGATGCAGTCGAGCGCGTCGAACGGATGCCGCGCGACGGCCGCGAGGGTGACCCCGCCGCCCAGGCCGATGACCAGCCCGCGGCGGGGCGCGGCATGGTGCAGCGCCGGCAGGTGTCCGACCATCAGCTGCGTCAGCATGTCCTCGCGGCCGTCGGAGGCGTCCACCTTGCCGTTGATGCGCAGCGACAGCACGCCCTCCCCGTCGCGGTGCACCGTGACGAGCCCGTAGGAGTCCTGGTGGCGGGCCACGATCTCGGTCTCGGACTCGAGCTGCCGGACGAGGTCGGTGCGGTTCATCGCGGCCGCCCGGGTGGCCTGCGCGCCGTAGAGAAAGACTCCGCTGGCCATGACCTGCGGGTTCCACTCCGGGACCACCCACGACAGGGCGGCGGCGACCGCGGGGATCACCGCCGCCCGGCGCCATGCGGGCGAGGCGAGCCACGACAGCACGGCGGCCAGCGCGAAGTTGAGCAGCGCGGCACAGCGGATCGTGCTCGACAGGCCGATCCAGGGGACGAGAGCGAAGGTCGCGGCCAGCGTACCGACGATGCTCCCGATCGTGTTCCAGCCGTAGACCGCGCCCACCGACCGGCCCAGCGCATCCCGCGAGCCCACGGCGAGCCGGCAGGCGACGGGGAACACCATCCCCATCGCCACCGCCGGCAGGAACACGATCAGCGACGTCCAGCCGAACTCGACGAGCAGCAACCGGGAGAAGTCGGAGCCGTAGCTGGCGATGAGCGGTGCGATTCGGATCGGCAGGTCGCCCAAGAACGGCAGCAGCGCCACCGTCAGCGTGCCGATCGCGAGCTGGATCACGGCCAGCCACACCACGGGGCGGTCCCGGGCGGCGAGCAGCCGCGCGGACAGCGCGCTGCCGGCGGCCAGCCCCAGGATGAACGCGGCGAGGACCAGGCTGAACGCGTAGACGGTCGACCCGATCGCCAGGACGATGGACCGGGTCCAGGCGACCTCGCAGATCAGGGCCGCGCAGCCCGAGACCGCCGCGACAGAGAGCGCCAGCGTCGCCGGCCGATCGGCCGCCGCCGGGTGCGGCCGCCGTCCGCCGTCGCCGGCGCGCGCCAGCGCCAGAGAGCCGGCCGCGATCAGCGCGGTGAGCACCACGCCCATGCCCAGCGTCGCGCGCAGCCCGAGACTCGGGACGGCCCAGAAGCCCGCGACCGCGATGCCCGCCACACCGCCGAAGGTGTTGGCCGCGTACGCGCGTCCCGCCTCCCGCGCCGGGTTCCGGCCGGATTCGGCGAGGAACCGCGACAGCACCGGCAGCGTGGCCCCCATGCACGTGGTCGGGACGATCAGCACCGCGCCGATCAGCAGCACGCGGAGGGCGGGATAGACCGCAGGTGAATCCCCCACCGCTCTCCACAGCATGCGAAACAGCGGCTGGCTCGCGGCCAGCAGCAGCGGCACCGCCAGCGCGGACAGCGCGACACCCGCTTCCAGCCGTCCGTAGAGGCCGAGCAGCCTGGCCCCGGAGCGCCGGTCCGCCGCGCGCCCGCCCCAGAACCCTCCGAGCGCCAGCCCGGTCATGTACACGCCGACGACCGTTCCGATGGCGTAGGTCGTGTTGCCGATGACCGTGCCCGCGGCGCGGATCCAGACCACCTCGTAGATCAGGCCGCACAGGCCCGACACGAAGAAGAAGCCCAGCGCGAGCCGGCGAACGCGGCTCGCGAATCCGGGACGAGTGCCGACGGCGCCGGATCCGTCCGGCGGGTCGCCGACCTGCACGCCGTCGATGAGCACGCTGCCCCGGTCCCCTCGGAACGCGGCATTCTACCGCCGTCCCGAGCCGTCCGTTGTCGCGCGGCATGTGCGGCGAGACCCCCGCTCCCGTTGATGGCGGGCCCAGCGGGAGCTAGGATGAAAACGGTTGTCCCGCGGGTCCCGTCGAATCGCGTGGCCGTCGCGGCCGAGGACCGGATGAGCCCGACCACCGGCGCGTGGGCCCGCTACCTGCTCCCGCTGCCCCTCGTGCTCTCGGGCTTCTGCGGCATCGCCTACGAGGTGCTCTACGCGCGCCTGCTCGGCAACCTGCTCGGCGACCAGTTCACGGTCAACGCTTCGGTGCTGCTGACGTTCCTGCTCGGGATCGGCTTCGGCACGCTGTACGCCCACCGCTTCCGGCGCTGGCTGTGGGCGATCGAGATCGGGATCGGCGCCTACGCCGCGCTGTTTGCGCTGGGCTACGACGCGATCGACGCGCTGGCCTACCGCGCCCTGCCGCTGCTCGGCGCGAACGCCGGTGCGACCGCGCTGACCGCGATCGCGCTGCTGCTGACACCCGCGCTGCTGATCGGCTGCAGCATCCCGCTGTTCGCCAGCTACTTCGTCCTGCTGCGCGAGACGCGCGCCTTTTCTTCGACCTACGCGATCTACAACGTCGGCGCGGGAGCGACCGCGCTGGCGATGGAGTTCGCGCTGTTGCGGCTGGTCGGCCTGCGCGACGCGACGCTCGTTCTGGCCGCGCTCAACACGCTGGTCGCCGCCGGTGTGTGGGTCGCGACGCGCTCGATGCCGGACCCGCCGGTGCTGCCCGTCACCGAGCGCGTGCGCTTCCCGCCGCGGCTGCTCGCCGCCCTGGCCGCCGCCAGCGTGGCCTCGGCGATCTTCCAGCTGGCGCTGGTCAAGCTGGCCACCTTCGTGCTCGGCCCTTACAACGATACGTTCGCGCTCGTGCTGGCCAACGTCCTGTTCGGAATCTCCCTCGGATCGTTCGCCGCCGGGCGCTTCGGCTGGACGCTCGAGCGCGCGCTCGTCGTCGCCTGCGCCGGCCTGCTCGCGCTGTTGCTGCTGTTCCCCGCGATCGTCACCGGCTATTCGATGGCCTACCGCTCGGCGGCCGAGAGCTACGCCACGCTCGTCGCGCTGAAGTTCCTGCTGGTCTCGCTGCTGATGCTGCTGCCCGCGATCGGCTTCGGCGCGACGATCCCGGCGCTGTTGCCGGCGCACCGGCAGATCGCGCGCGAGTCGGGGCAGCTGCTGTTCGTGTCGTCGATGGGCAACGTGCTCGGCTTCGTGCTGATGGCCTTCGTGCTGCACCGCGCGCTCGACTACGGCCCGCTCCTGGTGCTGGTGGCGGCGCTGGCCGCGGCCGCGGCGTTGCTGGCCCGGCCGCGGCCGACCCGCGCCGCGCTCGTCGCCTCGACGCTCGCCGCGCTGTGCCTGGTCGCGCTGCGCAGCGGCTGGAACGAGGGCCTGCTGTACCTCGGCTACACCGAGTTCCAGTCGGTGAAGAAGCTGCAGGCGGCACGGGACAGCCGGACCGCGGAGCAGCGGTTCAAGGGACCGCAGGACGTCTTCGCCATCGTCCGCCGGTCGGGCCGGCCGTACTTCTTCATCAACGGCTACATCAGCATCCCGCTGTCGAGTCCGGAGGAGAAGATCATCGGCGCCGTGGCGGCGATGCTCGCGCCGCGCGTGGACCGGGCGCTCGTGCTCGGGCTGGGCACCGGAGCCACCGCCGGGACGGTCGGGCTGCTCTTCGATCGGACGGACGTGGTGGAGATCAATCGCGTGGTGATCGACCATCAGCAGCTGATGGCCGACTACAGCTTCGACATCGGCAACCAGCCGAACGTGAGGCTCGTCCACGACGACGGGATCCACTTCCTCAAGGCCTCGCCCGAGCGCTACTCGCTGATCCTCAACACCGTCACGACGCCGCTCTACTTCAGCTCCTCCAAGCTCTACACGCGCGACTTCTTCGAGATCGTCAAGCGCCGCCTGACTCCGGACGGCGTGTACCTGACGTGGGTCGACGGGCGGGTCGGCGACCGCGGCATCGACATCATCCTCGGCACGCTCGAACGGTCGTTCGCGAGCTGCGTGCTGGCCTACATGAACTCGACCTACTTCCACCTGGTCTGCTCGGACGAGACCGTCGCGCTGCGGCAGTACGAAGCGGTCGAGGCCAACCAGCGCCTGCGCGAGTTCTTCCGCGAGCGTCACGCGATGCCGCTGCGCCTGTTCCCCTACGCCGTGCTGGCGCGGGACGCGTTCCGCTTCCGCGGCCCCGGCCCGCCGGCGGTCAACACGCTCGACCGTCCGCTGTTGGAGTTCGCGATGGCGCGGCTGCGGGAGGACGGGATCCCGCGATTCGGCACGCGGTTGTCCGCCCGCTGGGAGCTGGCCGACGCTCGCGGCGCCTCGGCCGGCTGGCCGGCGTGGGATCCGGCCGAGTTCGGCCTGTTCGCCGAGCTGAAGCTGCCCTCGGACTCCGCGCTGCTGGGACTGATCCGCGGGAAGCTGGCCGACGCCACGGCCGATCTCGACCGGGCCGCGCTCGCCGCCGCGCGCGAGGTCGGCGACGCGACGGCCCACGAGAAGTACGGGCGGATCCTGTTCGACCGCGGGCGGTACGACGCTGCGATCGAAGCCCTCGAGCGCGCGCTCGAGCTCGATCCGCGGCGCGACAACGCGCACTACCGGCTGGCCCGCTCCTGCCAGGCGGCAGGCGACCTGGCCCGGGCCTACGAGCACCTGCTCGCCGAGTGGGATCTCGACCGCGACGACGACGTTCCGCTGCTGGCCGCGACGGTGCTGATCGACGCCGGGCGGCCGGCCGCGGCCCTGCCCTGGCTCGACGCCGCGGAGGCGTTGCAGTCGGAGCGGAATCCCGCGCGCATCGCCTACTACCGCGGCCTGGCCCACGAAGGTCTGGACGATGCGGCGGAGGCGCTCCAGCACTACCACGCCGCGCTGGCCGACGACGACTCGCTGCGCGAGGCGCACCAGGCCCTGGCCCGGATCGATGGCCGCCCGGACTCGTAGCGCTGCCGGCGGCAAGCTCGCGCGCTGCGGGCTGCTGGTCCTGGGGCTCGTGGCGCTGGCCGCGACGATCGTCGCGCTGCAGCTGCCGCGCGCCACCGACTACATGTACCACGCGCTGGTCAAGGACCCCGAGCGCACGGCTCCCGCGGGGCCGGCGATCGTGGCACCGGCCGACGGGACCGTGCTCTACGTGCGGCGGATCCGCGACGGCGTGATCCCCGAGGTCGTCAAGCGCGGCGTCGCCGTGCCGATCGCCGACCACCTCAAGGGCGAGCCGGTCCGTCCGTTCGGCGACGGGTACCTGATCGGGATCTACATGAACACGCAGGGCGTCCACATCAACCGCGTGCCCAACTCCGGCACGGTGCGCCGCCAGATCGTCTTCAATGGACCGCACATGGACATGAGCGCGGCCGAGCTCGAGATCATCCTGGCGCAGCTGATCCCGGGACGGATCACCGCGCGCAAGCTGCTCGGCCGGGCGCCGTTCGACATCGCCGACAAGGCCGACTTCGTGCTGAAGAGCGCGCGGGAGACGCTGGCGATCGAGGACGAGCGCGGCGCCTACCTCTACGTCGTGCGCATCGCGGACTACTACGTCGGCAAGATCCTGACGTGGATCGAGCCGGGCCAGCAGGTCGCGCGCGGCGAGAAGCTGGGGATGATCACCTGGGGCTCGCAGACGGACCTGTTCATCGAGGACTCGCCGGGGCTCGCGCTCGCGGTCGACAGCGGGCAGTACGTCTACGCCGGCGAGACGGTCCTCGCGACCTACGGTCATGGCGAATAGACTCCTCGGCGCGGCCAACGCGCTGGTCTATCTGGCGCTCGGGCTGCTCGTCGCCCTGCACCTCGACGACCTGCGCTGGGCCGTCGAGGTCGGGCCGGGCTATCTCGCCGGCTCGATCGCGACGCCGACCGAGCGCGCGCTGCTGCATGCGGGGCGGGCGCAGCGCGCCGGAGATCGCCATCGGGCCGAGCTGGCGCCGCAAACCCTCGAGCGCTCGCTGGCGATCGATCCCTACGGCGAGGCGCGGCTGGTGCTGGCCGAGTGGCTGTTCGACCGCGAGCGGCTCGACGAGGCGCTGGAGCAGTTCGAGCGCTACCGCGCGTTCGATCCGACGGTGGCGCAGGTGTACCTGAAGATCTCGGCGATCCACGAGCGCGCAGGGCGACGGGCCGACGCGCTGCTGGCGCTCGACGAGGGCGCGCGCTACTTCGCCCGGAACGCCGAGAAGTTCCGCCCGGTCCCGGACGACGACGTCCCCTCGCGCTTCAACCGCAAGGCGGCGCGGGTCTACGACTACTACCGCAGCAGCCGGCGCTTTCTCGAGTTCGAGCGCGAGCGCATCGCCGCCCGTCCGCCGCAGCACGAGCCGGCGCGCGGCGCGGTGCCCCCGGGCGAGCCGCCCCCGGCGGTCGGAGGACCTCGGCCCCACGAGGGGATCAGCGGCCCGTAGCGCAGGAGCACGGCGCCGTCGCCCCGTCCGGCGCTCCGGCCGCGCAGGGAACCGGACGCGTGCCGCCGGTTCGGATTGACGGGCCCGTATCTCGCCGTACACTCCAGGCACGGCTGCGGGGGTGAGCGTGCTCGTTCGCCGGAGGTCCAGCATGAGATCGTTCGCAGCGTTGACATCGACGGCCGTTGTCACGGCGGCTGCGATCGCCGCTCTGGTGCTCGCGCCGGAGCCGGCGCCGCGCTCGGCCGCCCCGGCTCCGGCCGGCCGGCCCGCGGGCACGGCGACCCTCGAAGGCGTCCCCAAGACGCCGCCGCGGGGAATCGTCCCCGTCGTCGTGCCGAACACCGTCGTCGAGGCCGAGGTCGAGCTGCGGCGGAGCGCCAGGACGGAGCAGCTGCAGGGCAAGCTCGTCACGCGCTGGGAGCCCGCGCCGGCGAACGTCGCGGCCAAGCTGGCGAAGTCGCCGGTCATCGCCGGGCCCGGTTTCGTGCCCGAGGCCGAGGAGTTCGTGCGGCTCCAGCGGCGTCTCCACGAGCGCTCGCGGGCCGGCGCCGTCGTGACCGGTGGGGGGACGCTGCTGACCTTCGATTCCCTCGACCAGTTCGACTCGGGCGGATACCCGCCGGACTCGAGCGGGGCGGCCGGCCCGGACCACGTCGTGAACGTCGTCAACTTCGACTTCGCCTTTCACGACAAGACGACGGGCGCGATCACCGCCTCCGACAACCTGTTCAGCCTGTTCACCCTGGCGCAGACCTCGACCTTCGACCCCAAGGTCGTCTACGACCCGTTCCACGACCGCTTCGTGATCGTCACGCTCGAGTTCTTCTCGCAGCCGACCACGACCTCGCGCATCCTGATCGGCGTGTCGGACGACTCCGACCCCAACGGCGTGTGGTACGAGACCATGGTGTCGTCCCTGCTGACGATCAGTGGCCAGGCGACGTGGGCCGACTACCCCGGGCTGGCGGTCGACGAGGAGGCGATCTACGTCGTCACGAACCAGTTCACGGTGAGCGGGGGTGGATTCCTCGACGGCCGCGTGTGGGCCGTGGCGAAGGGCGCCGGATCGGGCGGCCTGTACGACGGAGGGGCCGCGACGACGAAGCTGGTCGACCCGCCCAATCCCTTCGGGCAGACCGGGAACTTCACGCTGCAGCCGGCCGACGTCCTGGGCGCGCCGCCCGCGGGGTCGATCGGGACCTTCTTCACCGCCTACAACGGGCTGAGCCAGAGCCAGAGCTCGTTCCTCCGTCTGCTGCGCCTCGACAACCCGGTCGGCGCGGGACCGGTGGTGCTCCAGGAAGACACGCTGCCGCTCGGCGACATCGACGACTTCAACTACCAGAAGGCGCCGCAGCCCGTGGCGGCGTCGGGGATCGACGTCGTCGGCCCGCGCGTCTACGACGCCGTGTGGCAGAGCGACGTGCTGACGGTGACGACCGTGGTCGACCCGTCGAACGGGACCAACGGCGAGACGACGGCGCACTGGGTGCAGATCGGCACCGCGGCCTTCGCGACGACCGGAGCGACGCTCGTCGATCAGGGCAACATCGACGGCGAGGACATCGCGCCGCATACCTTCACCTTCTTTCCGGCGGTGGCGCAGTCGGCGGACGGAACGCTCGGGTTCGGCTTCGCGGGGTCGGGAACCGGCGTGTTTCCCGGCTCCTACTACACCCACCGCGAGGCGGGCGACCCGCCGGGCACCGTGCGCCCGTCGCGGCTGCTGCGCCGCGGCACCGGCCGCTACCAGCGGCTGGACGGCGGCAACAACCGCTGGGGGGACTACAGCGGAATCGGCGTCGATCCCGACCCGGGCGCGGGTCCGGCTGGGATCGGCCAGTGCTTCTGGGTCTACAACGAGCATTCCGGGAATCCGCTCCCCACCGGAAACGGCTTTTGGGCGACCGCCTGGGCCCAGTTCTGTCCGGCCCTCGCCGAATGCGGCAACGCGATCGTCGAGCCCGGCGAGACCTGCGACGGGGAGCCGCAGTGTCGGGACAGCTGCTCGTTCTGCGGCGACGGCGAGCTGAACGTCACGGAGACCTGCGATCCGCCGGGAGCGACCTGCCGTGCCGATTGTACGAGGTGCGGAGACTCGATCCTCCAGGCCGGCGCGGGAGAGCAGTGCGACGACGGCGGCACGCAGCCGGGTGACGGCTGCGACGAGAACTGCGTGCTCGAGGAGTGCGGCAACGGCATCGTCCAGCTGGGCGAGACGTGCGACCCGCCGGGGATCCCGGACGGCGGGCCGGACGAGTGCCGTCAGGACTGCACCTTCTGCGGCGACGCGATCACGCAGAGCGTCGAGCAGTGCGACGACGGCAACAACGTCGACGGAGACGGCTGCAGCGCCCAGTGCAAGAGCGGCTGCGGAACCGTCAAGAACTTCTTCAGCCAGACGGTGCTGGCGACCGATCGCGCCACGCTGGCCTGGCCGCTGCCGGTGAGCGTCGACTGGGTCGAAGGCGATCTGGCGGCCGTCCCGGGCTACGCCGTCGACGCCTCGGGCTCGACGGCGGCGGCGACGGCACTGCCCTGGGTCGTGAACCCCGGGCCGGGTGGCGGGCGCTACAGGATGGTCCGCGTCGACTGCCCGCTGACCACCTGGACGTCGGGCGGCGCCGCCGAGTGCACCGGCGATCCGCCCGGACCCGCCCAGAGCGCGCCCTGCCGGGACATCGCGCTGCCCTGAGCGGGCTGCGTCCCGGCGGCCGGGGCGCCGCGCTCGCCGATCGAATGCTCGACGGACGCGACGCGCCGACGGGCGCCGTCGCGTCCGGACCCTCGTCGCACCGGCCGGCGGCGCAACGGCACGAGGCGATCGCGGGCCGCACCCCGCGCTGCGATTCGGACGGAGTCACGACCCGAGCGCGCGAGCGTTGGCCGGACGGAGGATCGCTGGGCTATGCTGGCCGGCTCGGGCCCCGGCGTGTTCCGGGAGGCGGCGGTGATGAGCTCGAAACCGACGCGCGTCGAACGCGACACGATGGGCGAGATGGAGGTTCCGTCGGACGCCTACTACGGCGCGTCGACGCAGCGCGCCGTGCTCAACTTCCCGATCAGCGGCCGGCCCATCCCGCGCCGGATGGTGCTGGCCTTGGGCTGGATCAAGTGGGCGGCGGCCGGGGTCAACCGCGATCTCGGGCTGCTCGAGCCGAAACTCGCCGCCGCGATCGAGCAGGCCGCGCTCGAGGTCGCCACCGGGCGCCACGACCGCGAGTTCGTGGTCGACGTGTTCCAGACCGGGTCGGGCACGTCGTCCAACATGAATGCCAACGAGGTGATCGCCAACCGCGCGGCCGAGATCCTCGGGGCCGAGCGCGGCGCCCGCGGCCAGGTCCATCCGAACGACCACGTCAACCTCGGGCAGTCGTCGAACGACGTGATCCCGACCGCGGTGCACCTGGCGGCGCTGCTCGCGATCCACGAGGTGCTGGAGCCGGGGGTGCGGCAGCTCGCGCTCGAGCTGTCGCGCAAGTCCGACGAGTTCTGGGACGTGGTCAAGACCGGCCGCACGCACCTCCAGGACGCCACGCCGGTGCGCCTCGGACAGGTGTTCCGCGGCTACGCCGGCCAGATGGAGCGCGCCTTGCGCCGCATCGCCCAGGCGCGCGAGGAGCTGGCCGAGGTCGCACTGGGCGGGACCGCGGTCGGCACCGGGGTCAACACCCACCCCGAGTTCGCGCGCCGCGTCCTGGAGCGAGTCTCGGCCCGGATCGGCAGCGAGATCCGCGAGACGGACAACCACTTCCAGGCCCAGGCCACGCTCGACGGCGTCGTCGCCGCGAGCGGGCTCCTGCGCTCCGTCGCGATCGGCCTGCTCAAGATCGCGAACGACGTCCGCCTGCTCGCCTCCGGTCCGCGCACCGGGCTCGGCGAGCTGGCGCTGCCCGAGGTCCAGCCCGGAAGCTCGATCATGCCGGGCAAGGTCAACCCGGTGATCGCCGAGTCCGCGATCCAGGTCGCGGCCCAGTTCCTCGCCCACGACCAGGCGATCGTCCAGGCCGGCGAGTGGGGCTTCTTCGAGCTGAACACGATGCTGCCGCTCGCCGCGCACAACCTCGTGACCGGCATCGAGACGCTGGGCGCCGCGGCGGGGAACCTGGCCGAGCGCTGCATCCGCGGCTGCAGCGCGACCGCGCGGGGACCGGAGCTGGTCGAGCGCGGCCTGGCGATCGTCACCGGCCTCGTGCCGCTCGTCGGCTACGACCGGGCGGCGGCGATCGCCAAGGAAGCCGCCAAGCAGGGCCGGACCGTGCGCGAGGTCGCGGCGGCGATGACCGACCTCACGCCCGAGCAGCTCGACGCCGCGCTCGACCCGTTGAAGATGACCGAGCCCGGGTCGTAGCCGCCGTTTTCACCCGCGCCCGCGGGAGGTCCGCCGGTTCGTGGCCGCCCTCGCGACCGTTCGTCACGGGGAGCCGGACCAGGAGATCGCCGGGGGCCGCACCGAGCCGCACACGGGCATTCCGTCGGGTGCGGTGAGCGCGAGGCGCCCCACGAGCACGCCCGAGCGCAACGAGCGGGCGAGCACGTCGGCGGGCACGGCGTCCAGGCGCAGCTTCGCACGCCGGAACATCGCCGGAGCGGCAGGACCCTTGCGGCCGATCCAGGTCAGGTAGAGAAAACGCTCGCGCGGCGGACCGTTCACCGCCGGGCCGCGAAACGCCGGCACGCCGTCCTGCCGGCGCAGCTCGACGCGGGTCTCCCACTTCACCTGGCGGCGGTCGGCGGGCACGCCGTCGTCCGGGTCACGGCCGACCTTCCGCGCGAGACCGACGGTCACGTCGCGGTAGGGACCGCAGGTCGTGCCCGGCAACCGCCGGCCGACGATGCGCACCGCGATCGCCCGCGGAGTCGCGGAGAGTCCCTGCACCGTCGGGGGCGCCGGCGTCGCGACCGGCAGCAGCGCGCGCCGAGCACGGCGCTCCCTCGTCGCCGGAGCCTTCGCCGAAAGGATCTGCTCGCGCAGCATCCGCCGCTGCGCGTCGCTGAGGCGCCGCCAGCAGCTGCGCGCCGCGGGGACGGTGTCGATCAGGTGCTTCAGCTCCGCCGGGAGCGCGGTGGAGGCCACCGCGATCCGCAGCGTGGCGCGATCGCCGGGAGACTTTCCGAGGGCCTCGAGCTGGCCCCGGCGCAGCTCGAGGAACCAGCGCTCGTCGTCTCCGCGCTGCAGCGATCGCCGGCCGAGCGGGGTGCCGTCGAGGCTCGCTTCCACCGTGGTCGTGACGGACAGCTTCCAGCGCGCGACCTTGGCGGCGGGCACGACGACATACGCCGGCATCTCGGCGTGTTTGCGTTCGAGCACGACGTCGAGCTTCACGGTTCGCACCCGGGAAGTCTATTCCACGCCGCGAGTGGCACCGAACCCGGGAGGTCAGGCCGCGCGCCAGATCGCCGCCGACGGCCGAACTCGCGCCCGAGCAGCCCGACGCCGCGCTCGACCTTGCGCTCCCGCCCCCAGGGCTCGAGCCGCGGTCTGGCAGGGCCGCGGCTGGCGCGACGCCGCCCGACCGGACCCGGGGAGGGAAGAGGAAACCCCGGCCCACGTGACGCCGGGCCGGGATTCCCCTCGGCTTCGGGCTGAGCCTGGTATCATCGGCCCCGGGGAGACGCGCGATGCGACCGATGCTGGTCACCTCCTTGATCGCACTCGGCCTCGAAGCAGCCGCCGCTGCGCCGATGGAGCCCGCGGCTCCACCGCGGAGTGTCGAAGCGCTGGTGCTGCTGGCTCATGGTGGTCCTCCGACCGCGGACGTGGAAGTCGAGATCAACGACGAGTTCGCGATGTCCATCGTCGACGAGCCGCCGTTGTTCACGCCGATCGGCGACTTGCTCGTGCTCGGACTGAACACGCTGCACGTCACGCTGAAGCAACCCGAGAGCTTGCGGCCGAACAGTCGCACTCTCGAGCTCGCCGTGACCCGAACCGAGGAAACGTCCCGCGGTCAGTCCACGGTCGGGGAGCCGCTTGCGGAGCTGAAGATCCCCGCCCACGGCGCGAGCGGCTGCGAGGACACGCTGCGCTTCTGGGTGGGACCACCGCCGAATCCCCCGCCCGTGCTCAAGAACCGGTACTGGGTCTTCGTGACGGGGCCGCCGGTCGGCCTGCGCGTCGCCACGATCGTCAACGGGACCGTGGTTCACGACGCAACATCGGGGAACCGCTTCCTCGAGATCACACCGTTCGTCGTCAAGGGTAAGAACACGGTCGAGCTCGAATCTCGCCCGACCTGTCTCGTCGAGGAGACCGCGCGACAGGACCCGCTGTCGATCGGGATCGGCGCCGCGACCGTCGACGGGGACACGATCGAGCAGACGGAGCCACACCAGGTCCTGGTGGAATTCGCCCCCCGCCGCAAGGCACCCCAGCCGGAGATCGTGAAGCGCGCCTTCCGCGCCTGGTAGGCCCGTTCCCCGCCGCGGAGCACGCCGCATGCGGCGGCCCGGACCGAGCGATCCGCCGGATGCGCGCCCCGACCCGGATCAGTGTCCCGGGTCGGAAGTCCGGCGTCGATTTCGGCGAGCCATCGGCGGCGATGGCACGGCGGGCCGACGATGCAATCCCGGGAAGGGCGCCGAGGAGGTCCAACGCGGCCAGCGCCGTCGAGGGCCGGCGAAACCGGTGGCGGATTCCCGACTCGGGACCCTAGCGCAGGTGCTTGCCGGCGCGCCAGCCGGCGCGCTCCAGCAGCCGCCCGGCGAGCGCGGCCGCCGGGGCCTCGAGCTCGGTCGCGAGCGAGTCGTTCCAGCGGTTGAGGAAGCCGTAGAGGCAGACCACGGCCAGCAGCTCGACGATCTGCCCCTCGCTCCAGTGCTCCCGCAACCTCGCCATCAGCTCGGCGTCGACGGCGTTGGGCGCGGAGCCGGCGGCCAGCGCGAAGTCGAGCGCCGCGCGCTCGGCGCGGGTGAACAGCGGGCTCGTCGGATACTCCCACAGCGCCTCGATCTTCGGCTCGCTCACGCCCCGGACGCGGGCCGCGAGCGCGGAGTGCGCCTCGCAGTACCGGCAGCCCGCGGCGCGGCTCGCCACGTTGGCCACGAGCCGCTTGAATCCCAGGTCGACTTCCCCGGCGGGGTCCATCACCGCCCGCACCAGCGCGCTGAATCCCTGCACGATCGCCGGCCGGCGCTGCAGCGTGAGCAGGCTGTTGGGCACGACGCCGAGAATGCCCTCGAAGTAGGCGAAGTCGGCCGCCAGCTCGGGGCTGGCATCGGGAGACAGGGGTTCGAGATGAGCCATGGCTTGTCCTCCCCGATCCGCGATCGGCACGAGCCTAACGCGCTCCGAGCCGGCACGTCAATCGCCGCGTCGGCGGCGTCGAGCGTGGTACGATGACAACGATTCCTGCCCGAGGACGACCAGCATGAGATGCCGCAGCAGCGCATGGGCCTGGCTGCCGCTCGCCGGCGTTCTCGCCGGCTGCGGCTCGAGCGCGCCGACCGGGGCCGTGCAGCGCGCGCTGCCCGCGCCGCGCGTGAAGCAGGTCGATACCGGCGCGATGGCGATCGACCGCATCTTCACCTCGATGATGGGCCCGTGGACCACCGTCGGGGTCGACGTCTCCGACGTCGGCTGGATCACGGCGTTCCGGACCGACGTCGTCGACGAGGGGAGCGGCGCGCCGCTCGGCGACGAGTTCCTGTGTCACGCGCAGCTCGAGGTCGACGGCGGGCGCCGGCTCGCGGTCACGGCGACCGGCACCGAGGAGCTGCGCTTCCCCCCGGGATTCGGCATCCACGTCGCCGACGTCCTGCGCGGGGTCCCGCCCCCGGCGCGCCGGATCGATCTGTTCGGCATGCTGCTGAACAACAACAGCCCCGAGATGCGACGCCAGGCCCGCGTGCGGGCACGGATCGAGTACCTGACGGAAGAGGACGCCGGCTCTCCCCCGCTCCTGCGGCCGCTGTACTCGCAGGACGTGATGCTGGTCGTGGAGGACAGCGCCAACGCGCCGGCCGGCGCTCCGGCGATCGGCGCCGACGGCGTCGCGGCCCATTGCGCGTCGGTCGACGGCACGCCCGGGCACTGGCTCGTCCCGCCGGGGCCGCAGAAGACCCGCATGCGCTACCCGAACCTGGTGCCCGTCGATTCCACGGTGCACTTCGCCGCCGCCCACCTGCACAACCACGGCGAGTACCTCCGCCTGAGCGACACCGTGACCGGCGAGGTGCTGTGGCAGACCGACGTGGAGTACCAGCCGGAACGCCGCCAGATCGCCCGCATCCCCCACTACTCGAGCAGCGAGGGCTTCCTGCTGCACGCCGACCGCGTCTACGAGATCGAGGCGCTGTACGACAACACCTCGGACCAGGTCGTGGACGCGATGGCGATGCTCTACCTGTACTTCACCCCGGCGAGCGGCGAGCCGCTCTACCTCGTCGGCCACGAGTGATCGCGCGCCCCCCCGCGGGCCGCTCGCCCCACGGCTGCGCCGCCGGTCGCGCGGTGGAGCCGGGGCGAGTGGCGTTCCCGCGGGCGCCCGCGTAGAGTTCGTGCGCCGATGGCGCTGCTGTACCTGATCGCCGCGCTCTCGGGGTTCGCGGCCCTCGTCTACCAGATGCTCTGGGTCCGCGAGCTGGCGCTGGTGCTGGGGAGCACGACCGCCTCGATCTCGACCGTCGTCGCGGCGTTCATGGGCGGGCTCGCGCTCGGCAGCGGGGTGATCGGCCGCTGGGTGGACCGCCGGGGGGGCCTGCTCCGCGTCTACGCCCTGCTCGAGGTCGGAATCGGCCTGTCCGCGATCGTGCTGGCGCTGGCGATCCCGTGGCTGGACGGGCACTACCTGCGCCTGGCGCACGCGGCGTCGGGATCTCCCGGGCTCCTCGTCGCCGTCCGGTTCCTGGCCACGTTCGCGCTGCTGCTCGTGCCCACGGCGCTGATGGGGGGGACCTTTCCCGTGCTGGTCAAGGCGCTGACGCGCGACATCCGGCACCTCGGCGGGACGGTGGGGCTGCTGTACGCCACGAACACCTTCGGTGCGGTGGCCGGCTGCCTTGCCGCAGGCATCCACCTGATCGGAGCGCTCGGCCTCGACGGCACGCGCGCGGTCGCGGTCGCGCTCAACCTGATCGCGGCGGCCGGTGCGCTTGGGCTCGAACGCTCCCACGCCGCCTGGCGGGCCGGAGCGCCGCCCGCGGCGGATCGGCCGCGCGACTCCGCGCTTCGTTCGACCGCCGCCACGCCGTCCGCGGCGCGCGCGGTCGCCTGGGCCATCGGCATCTCGGGCGCGATCGCTCTCGGCTACGAGATCGTCTGGAGCCGCGCCCTGGCGATCGTGCTCGGCCACTCGATCTACGCCTTCACCTTCGTGCTCGCGACCTACCTGGCGGGCGTCGCCTCCGGTGGAGCGCTCGCGGCGCCGTTCCTCGATCGACTGCGGCGGCCGGAACGCGCGTTCGCCGGGGGCCTGCTCGCGCTCGCCACGCTGTCCGGCGCGTGCTTCTACCTCGTCCCGCTGCTGCCGTTTCGCGATTACTCCCTGGGCGTCGCCCCGCTCGCCTACATCGCGCGGAACCTGGTCTGCGCCGCGGCCCTGCTCGCTCTTCCGACGCTGCTCTTGGGGGCGCTGCTGCCGCTCGCGATCCGCGTCTGCACGGGCAGCCTCGAGCGCGCCGGGGCCGACGCCGGCCGGATCTACGCCTGGAACACCCTGGGAGCGATCGGCGGAAGCGTTGCGACCGGGTTCGTGCTGATCCCGCGCTTCGGGACGCAGCTCTCGTTTCTGCTGCTGGTGAGCGCCAACCTCGTGCTGTCGCTCGTGGTCGGCCTGCGCCTGCGCTGGCCGGCACCCTGGACGCCGCTCGCCGCGCTGGCGCTCGTCCTCGCGGCACTCGGACTGTCCGCCTCCGGCGGCAGCCCGATCCTGCGCCGCAAGGTCGCCGAGCGGCTCGGGCGGCAGCTCGACGGCCGGCTGGAGCTGCACTACTACGGCGAGGACCAGGTCGCCTCCATCGGCCTGGCCCGCACCCCGGACGGGATCGAGCGCCTGGTCGCGAACGGCGTACCGATGACGCACTGGGGACTCGAGACGTTGTGGATGGCCCACCTGCCGCTGGCGATGGTCGAAGATCCGCACGACGTGCTGGTGCTCTGCCTCGGCATGGGCAACACCTACCGCGCGGCCACGCTCCACCCGGTTCGCGTCACGGCGGTCGAGCTGAGCCCGAGGGTCGTCGAGGCGTACGGCGTGCTGACCGGGGGGGCGCCGGTCGGAGACGCCGACGATCGGATCGAGGTCGGCGACGCGCGCCACGCCGTGCTCGTCTCCGACGCGCGGTTCGACGTGATCACGGTCGATCCGCCGCCGCCGCTCTACGCGGCGGGGACGGTCAACTTCTACACCCGCGAGTTCTTCGAGCTGCTGCGCGCACGCATCCGCCCGGCGGGCGTGGTCAGCCAGTGGGTCCCGTTGTTCGACTGCACGGTCGACGAGTTCAAGAGCATCCTGCGCACCTTCGCCTCGGTCTTCGACCGCGCCTGGGTCTGGATCCCGAGCCCCGCCGGCGCCGTGACCGGCGTCTACCTGATCGGCCCCGGCCCGGAAGCCGCGATCGATCCCGCCCGCGTGCGCGAGCGGCTCTCGTCCGATCCCGTCGCGGCCGACGTGCGCCGGTTCAGCGACGCACCGCCGGGGCGGCTCCTGCCGCGTCCGGTGCTGCGCGAGGCCGAGATCGACGCCTTCTGCGGCACGCCGCCGATCCTGCGGGACGCGCACCCGTTCCTCGAGTTCCCGCTGTTCCGCAACTCCGGGCGGAGCGTGCGCATGGACTTCGAGACGCTCCTCGACCACCTGCGCTCGCACGATCTCTGGCGCTGAAGCGCGATGCGGCCGCGTCGGGAGCGCCACGGCTCGGTGAGCGGCGAGGTCAGACCAGCGCCGCAGACGGCACGGCGAGCCCGCGGGCGACCGCGAAGCGGAAGCGCGGCTGCCTCGACGGAAACCGTCACCCAGCTCGTCGGGCGGTTCGACGGCGCGCATCCCTTCGGCGTCGGTGGTCAGCGGTCTTCGCGTTCATCGGTGGACTCCCGATTGCTCGCGAGCTGCGCTCTTGGGATCGCCGGGCCGCCTCCTGTTTCCCCCACGCTTGGGGGCGTGGCCCTGGGTGTCGTCGAGAGTGGAGGCCTGCGTCGCATGCCGAGGTGCCTGCCGGCGGGCACGTGACCTGGGGAACGACATGGAGACGGTGCAAGAGCGCTCGCCGCGGGAGATCGGTGCCCAGACCTAACGAGGACGGCGGGGAACAAGCCGCTAGGCGCCAACGCGGAAGTCGACTAGAATCCCGCGAGGAGGCGGCTGCCGTGAGCCAGCGCTACCTTTTCACCTCTCGATCCCGGTCTCGGGGCTGGAGCCCGTAGAGCGCTTCTACCTCGAGAACCAGGCCTCGCGGATTCGGAGACTGGGCGTGTCGTTCCTATCGGGGCCGCAGGTCTCGCTGAAAGGCGCGCCCGAGGAGCAGGCGCAGTCCTACTTGGAAGATCCGAGTCACAACGTCATCGAGTTGAAGGCGTACCGCAATG
>Ga0187893_10001890_pt1 | contig 47843 bp, 41 predicted proteins | sample MA1701074metaG_FD_139574 | JGI IMG/M metagenome (GOLD analysis project Ga0187893, IMG submission 139574) | White microbial mat communities from a basaltic lava cave in the Kipuka Kanohina Cave System on the Island of Hawaii, USA - MA170107-4 metaG ... | reverse complement strand
GCGGGATGCCGACCCACCGCGCGATGTTCCCGCGCGTGATGGAGACGCTCTGCGTCGAGGCGTGGATGTACAGCTTGCCGTTCTGCCAGTACGCCATCGCGCTCCGCGTCTCCATCGGGTGGTGCCCCGTCGACTGCGTGATGAACGTCTCGTCGAGCACGAGCGCGGCAGCTTTGAACCCGGCCTCGAGATCGCCGTAGGACCACTCCTCGGTCGGCTTCCCCATCGGCAGCCGGCCCTCGGCTTCATCGGTGAAGTCCTCGGTCGTCCACTTCAGCTCGTCGAACGGAGGCTGCTGGGGAGGGGCGCCCTCTTTGGGCGGCGGCGGCGGGCCCCAGACGTTGCCCTCGAGCCGCGGATTCGGGCCGCCAGGACGAAGCGTGTCGAGCGCGTCGGTCACGAACGGGAGCGGCTCGAGATCCACCTGGATCCGCTCAACGGCCTCGGCGGCGGTCAGCTCGTCGACCGCCGCGACGGCGAGGATCGGCTCGCCCGCGTAACGCGGCTCGTTCGTGAGCGCGCGCTCTTGGCCGCCGAGATCCGGTAAGTCATCGGCCGTGAGAATCGCCCGGACGCCGGGCATCGCGAGCGCTGCGCTCGTGTCGACGCTGCGGACGCGCGCGTGCGGCATCGGGCTGAGCAGGAGCTTCGTGAACAGCATCCCCTCGGCGCGGAAATCCTCCGCGTACCGGGCGCGCCCCGTGACCTTCGCGACGTGATCGGGAGGAATGTAGTTACGGCCGATGTATTTGCCAGCCATCTACGTCGTTCTCCGCATGTACTCGGCACCGCGCATGAGCGCGGTCAGAATCTTGTCGTAGTCCTGGCACCGGCACAGGTTGCCCGAGATGCCGTGGGCCAGCTCCTCGCGCGTCGGATTCGGGCTCGCCTTGAAGAAGCCGACCGCCGCCATGACGAACCCAGGCAGACAGAAGGCGCACTGGAAGCCCTGCTCGTCGACCACCGCCTGCTGCACCGGATGCAGGACGCCGCCGGGGCCCTCGAGGCCCTCGATCGACACAATGCGGCGCTCGCGCACCGTGTGCGTCAGCACCGAGCACGAGTACTGCGGCACATCGTCGATGAGCACCGTACAGGCACCGCACTCGGCACGGTCGCATCCGAGCTTGGTGCCGGTGAGCCCCAGCTTGTAGCGGAGCGTCATCGCGAGCGTCTCCTGCTTCATCACGTCGACGCGGCGCATCTGGCCGTTGACGTTCAGCGTCAGGAGGCGCTCGACCGAACCGGGCGCGGACGACTGGCCGATCAGCGAATCGGCAGTGCGGAACAGGTACGCGCCGGAGGAGGCCACCGCCCCACCGGCGATTACCCCTTTGATGAAGTTGCGTCGTGTCAGCGACATAGACTGAACCGCCTGAAAAGACTTGGGTGAAGTCTACACCGACTAGCTGGTAGCTGACGGGGCTAGCTGGTAGCCTAGAGCCTGAAGCCAAGGCCGAACGTCTATGATTCTGAAGCAGTTCTACCTGAACTGTCTGGCTCACGCCTCGTACCTCGTTGGCGACGAGCAGAGCCGGACGGCCGCCGTTATCGACCCGCAGCGGGATATCGATGCTTATCTGGCATTTGCGGCCGAACACGGTCTTCGGATCGCCCATGTCTTCCTCACCCACTTCCATGCCGATTTCGTTGCCGGTCACCTGGAGTTGCGCGATCGGGTCGGGGCCCGGATCTATCTCGGCAAGGCGGCCAAAGCGGAGTACGCATTTCAGCCTGTCGGCGACGGCGACGTTGTCCAGTTCGGCCAGGTGCGGCTCGAGACGATGGAGACGCCGGGTCACACGCCGGAGTCGATCTGCCTGAAGGTGTACGACCTGGACGAGAGCGCCACGGTGCCAAAGGCCGTGCTGACCGGCGACACGCTGTTCGTCGGCGACGTCGGGCGTCCCGATCTGCGGGCGGCGCTCGGATGGTCGGCCGCCGATCTCGGCGCCCTCCTCTACTCATCGCTCCGCGACAAGCTGCTGACATTGCCCGACTCGAGCCTCGTGTATCCGGCCCACGGCGCCGGCTCGCTCTGCGGCAAGGCGATCAGCCGGGAGACGGTCTCGACGATCGGCGAACAGCGGCGCTCCAATTACGCGCTGCAACCGATGAGCAAGGAAGCCTTCCTCGACATAGTGACGGCCGACCAGCCCGACGCGCCGGCGTATTTCACCTACGACGCGGTGCTCAATAGCCGCGAGCGGCCGACGCTCGAACAGGCGCTCGCGCAGGAGCTGCGGCCGCTGACGATAGACGAGCTGCTGGCCGAACAGCGTAACGGCGCGCAGGTGCTCGACACGCGCGATCCCGGGGAGTTCGCGGCCGCACACCTCGAGGGGAGCATCAACATCGGCCTCGTCGGGCAGTACGCGACGTGGGCCGGCACGGTGCTCACCCGCGAGCAGCCGATCGTGATCGTCGCCGATCCTGGCGCCGAAACCGAATCGGCGCTGCGCCTCGGGCGCATCGGCTTCGACCACGTCATCGGCTATCTCGAAGGCGGCCTGCGGAGCGCGGACGGATCAGGCGCGCGGATCGCGACGACCGAGCGCCTCGGTGCCGATGTCGCGGCCCGGCGGCTGGGCGGACGCGACGGACTGGTCGTGGTCGACGTACGTGCGCCCGGGGAGCGCGCGCAGAAGCGGATCGAGGGGAGCGTGCATGTTCCGCTCACGCGTCTCCTCGAGCGCCTGGCCGAAATCCCCACGGACTGTTCCGTGCTGGTGCACTGCGCGGGCGGCTATCGATCATCGATCGCCGCAAGCCTCCTGCAGCGCGCCGGACGACCGAACGTCAGCGAGTTGGCGGGGGGGATCACGGCGTGGGAAGCGGCGGGATTGCCGGTGGCAACTGGTTAAGTTGTGAGTTGTCCATTCACAACTGACAACCGGCAACCGACAACTACACGGCGGCGCGCCGGAGCGACGGCTTCGCGGCGCGCGGGAGCGCGATCTGAAACGTGCTGCCATCCGAGCCCGATGCCGTGAGCGTCAGCCGGCCGCCATGTGCCTCGATGGCGCCTCTCGCAATTGACAGTCCCAACCCTGCGCCTGGCGTCTCCGCGTCGGCGGCTCGATAGAAGCGATCGAAGATCCGCTGCCGCATCCCCGGGTCGATCCCGCGGCCGCTGTCGATCACCTCGACCATCGCCTGGTCCGGCGCATGGCCGACCCGCAGACGAATCGTGCCGCCGCTTGGACTGAACTTGATCGCATTGTCGACGAGATTGATGAGCGCCTGGCGAATGGCAAACCTGTCGGCCGAGACATGCGGCCCGCCCAGCGCGGCATCGCGCGGCTTGCCCTGAGCAACGTCGAAGGGTCTGCCCTGAGCAGCGTCGAAGGACGTGCCGCCGCGCTCGCAGACGATCGTCTGATGCTTCTCTTCGGCCAGCACCTCCAGGTAACCGGCCACCTCCACCGCGAGCTCGTAGAGATCGAAGGGCTCCACCGCCACGCGCGCCTCACCCGTTTCGGCGCGCGACAGCATCAGCAGCCGGTCGACGAGACTGGCCAACCGATCGGCTTCCTCGAGCATGCTGCCGATGATGCCGCGATAGGCTCCCTCGTCGCGGTGCTCGCGCAGGCCGACCTCGCCGACGCTGCGAATGGCCGTAAGCGGGGTCCGCAGCTGATGCGACACGTCGGCAGTGAAACGGCGCATCTGCTCGAACGACGCTTCGAGCCGCGCGAGCGTCTCGTTGAACACCGTCGCGAGCCGCCCCATCTCGTCGTCGGGGTTGTGCACGGGCAGACGATCGTGCAGGCGCTCGGCCGTGATCGTCTGCGCGCGGTCGGTCATCCGCTCGATCGGGAGCAACGCCCGGCGGGCGAGCGCGTAGCCCCCGAGGCCGGCGATCGCGACGGCCAGCGGTAATCCAAGGGCGAGAATGAACGCGAGCTGCCGCATGTTGACGCGCATCAAGGCTTCGGACCGCGCCACCTGAATGATCACGGGCGTGCTGCCGATGCGGCCGCGCCGGGTCAGCACGCGCACGGGCGCGACGGGATGATCCAGCGCGACGACGGTATCGTCGCCCGTGAGCGCGAGCTCGCGGCTACCGGTCAGCGGGCTGTTCCGCGCCTCGACGTTCTGAAACAGCAGCTCGCCATCCGGGCTCCAGACCTGGAACCAGAAGTTCTCTTCTTCCGTGATGTCGTCGTAGGACCACGCAATGCCCCCCTCCGGCGTCTCGTCGACCATCGCCGAGGCCCACTGGAAGTCGCTCCGGATGCGGGTGTTGAGGGCCGCGGAGGCGTTGCGGCTCACGACCGTGAACACGGCGGTGGCGTAGACGGCGAGCACGACGAGCATCACGCTGACGTACCAGATCGTCAGACGAACGCGGACGTTGTGCGATCGCCACCAGCGCGTCATGGCTCGCCCTCGTGCAGCATGAAGCCGACACCGCGGACGGTGTGGATCAGCTTCGTCGGCTGATCCGCATCGACCTTCCGGCGCAGGCGCGCGATGTGGACGTCGATCACGTTGTCGAGCGGCGTCGTGCGCGCGGTCTCCTTCCACACGTCGCGCGCGAGGCTCTCGCGGGACACCACCTGCCCCTGATGCCGCAGCAGGTATTCGAGCAGCTCGAACTCACGCACCGTGAGGTCGATCAGCCGCCCGCCGCGCGCGACCTTGCGCGTGATCAGATTGACGTCGAGGTCCGCAGCGGTGAGGCGCGGCGACTCCGCCGCGCGCCCGCGGCGGACGAGTGCGCGAACACGCGCGACAAGCTCCGCAAACGCGAACGGCTTGATGACGTAGTCGTCAGCGCCCGTGTCGAGCCCGAGCACCCGGTCCTGCAACGAGTCGCGCGCCGTGAGCACGAGCACCGGCGTCTTGATGCCGCGCTCCCGGATGGCTTTGAGGATCGCGATCCCGTCGCGTCCAGGCAGTCCGAGATCCAGGAGCACCGCGTCGAACTGTTCGGTCGTCAGGCGGAAGAACGCACTCTCCCCCGTCCGTTCGACAACGACGTCGTACCGCTCGCCCTGCAGCCCCTCGCGCAGCGCATTCGCGACCTTCTGCTCGTCTTCGACGACCAGGATGCGCACGATGCTAAGGATAACAAGGTGGTGGGTGGTGGGTGGTGGGTTGCAAACCCCCCTGGGTTGGCCGACAATCCGGCCTGCCACGTGGAGGGGTCCATGAATCAACCGCTCGTCCGACTCACCCGCCGGGAATTCCTTCGAACAGGCACGATCGGCGCGGCTGCGGTGTCAGCGCTCGGCTTCGATCTGACCGCGGCGTACGCGCAAGTGCGCGAGCTGAAGATCGCGCGGACCACCGAGACGCGTTCGACCTGTCCGTACTGTTCGGTCAGCTGCGGGGTCATCATCCACACGCTTGGCGACGGATCGCGCAACGTGACACCCGCAGTCGTCCACGTAGAAGGCGATCCCGACCACCCGATCAACCAGGGGACGCTCTGCCCCAAGGGCATCACGCTCAAGCAGAACATCGTCAACGATCGACGTCTGACGACGGTGAAGTACCGCGCGCCCGGCAGCCGGGTGTGGGAAGAGAAGCCGTGGGACTGGGCCATCGATCGCATTGCCAGGCTGGTCAAGCAGACGCGTGATGCGCGACTCATGGTCGAGGACGCGCGCGGACGGGCGATCCACGCGTTGACGTCGATCGGCGTCATTGGCGGCTGCACCGACACCAACGAGGTGAATTACCTCCTCGTGAAGGCGTTTCGCGCCGGGCTCGGCGTGATTCCGATCGAGCAGCAGGCCCGAATTTGACACGGCCCGACGGTGGCCAGTTTGGCCGCCACGTTCGGGCGCGGGGCGATGACGAACGGGTGGACCGACATCCGCAACGCTGATGTCGTGCTCGCCATGGGGGGCAATCCGGCCGAGAACCATCCGGTCGGGTTCCGGTTCGTCATGGAGGCGAAGCGCAACCGGAACGCGACACTCGTCTGCGTCGATCCGCGGTTCAACCGCACGGCGGCGGTCGCCGATCGCTTCGTTCAGATCCGCGCCGGAACCGATATCGCGTTCCTGGCCGGTCTCATCAACTACGCGCTGACGCGCAACCGGTTTCATCAGGAATACGTCCGACTGTTCACCAACGCGCCGCTTCTGGTGAGCGAGCGGTACGCGTTCGATGCCGCCCGCGGTGTGTTCTCGGGCTGGGATACCGAGCGGCGCGCCTACACGGACATGTCGAGCTGGGCCTACGAGCTCGGCCCGGACGGCTTCGCCCGGACGGATCCAACGCTCCAGCACCCACGGACCGTGTTCCAGGTGATGCGGCAGTTCTACGCGCGCTACACGCCAGACGAAGTGTCCCGGATCTGCGGCTGCAGCGCGGACGACTTTGTCAAGGTGGCCGAGGTGATCACTTCGACGTACACGCCCGATCGCGCGGGCACCGTGATGTACGCGCTCGGCTGGACGCATCACAGCCATTCGGTGCAGCTGATTCACGCCGCGGCCATGCTGCAGCTGCTGCTGGGCAACATCGGGCGGCCCGGCGGCGGTCTCAACGCGCTCCGCGGGCACGCCAACATCCAGGGCGGCACCGATTGCGGCATGGCGTACCACAACCTGCCTGGCTACATTCCCGTGCCGAAGGCGGCCGACGAGACGCTCGACGCCTTCGTCACGGCCGCGACGCCCAAGGCGCTCCGCCCGAACTCGACGAACTTCTGGGCCAACACGGATCGGTTCGTCGTCAGCCAGCTCAAGGCGTTCTACGGCGCCGCGGCGACGCGCCAGAACCAGTTCGGGTACCGCTTGCACCCCCGGCTGCCGCAGACGGAGGGCGGCGAGTACGAGAACTGGAGCTGGGCCTACATCTTCGACGCGATGCACAACGGCGATCTCGAGGGCTTCTTCAGTTTCGGCATGAACCCCGTCAGCAACGGTCCGAACTCGCGCAAGGCGATCGCGGGGCTCGCGAAGCTCCAGTGGCTCGTGGTGGCCGAGAACTTCGAGCAAGAGACGGCGGCGTTCTGGCGCGACGATATCCTGGCGCTCGTCGATCTCAAGCCGGAAGACGTGCAGACCGAGGTCTTCATGCTCCCGGCCGCCAACTTCGCCGAGAAGGACGGGAGCTTCGTCAACTCGGCGCGATGGATTCAGTGGAAGTGGAAGGCGGTCGACCCGCCGGGTGACGCCAAGCCGGACCAGGAGATCGTTGCCCGCATCTTTCTCAAGGTGCGCGAGCTGTACGAGCAGGAGGGCGGGACGTTCCCCGATCCGATCCGCGGCCTGAACTGGTGGTACTCCAATCCGACGAGCCCCTCGCTCGAGGAGGTGTCGAGGGAAATCAACGGATGGGCGCTCGAGGACGTCCGCGACGCGAGCGGCGGGATCGTCGTGCGGCGCGGCCAGCAGCTGTCACGCTTTCTCGATGCCCGCGCGGACGGGTCCACGCTGTCCGGCAACTGGCTCTACATCGGGATGTATACCGACCAGGGCAATTTGACCCAGCGCCGCTCCACCGCCGATGCGAGCGGGCTCGGGCGGTATCCGGAGTGGACCTTCAGCTGGCCAGCCAACCGGCGCATCCTCTACAACCGCTGCTCCGCCGATGGCGACGGGCGGCCGTGGGACGCCACCCGCGTCGGGATTGCGTGGAACGGCGAGCGGTGGGTTGGCGATACGCCTGACTATACGGTTGACAGTCCGCCCGGCGCGGATCTCGGCGCCTTCATCATGTTGCCCGAGGGCGTGGCGCGGCTGTTCGTGCCGGGGCAGTTCGTCGATGGCCCGTGGTCGGAGCATTACGAGCCGGTGGAATCGCCGGTGGCGAATCCGCTGCATCCCGAGCACAGCTCGAACCCGGCGGTCCGGCCCTTCAGCTCCGAGTTCGATGTGCTCGGAACCGCGGACGACTATCCAATCGTCTGCACGACCTATCGGCTCACGGAGCACTTTCACTACTGGACGAAGAACAACCCGTACGCCGTTCAGCTCCAGCCGGAGTTCTTCGTGGAAATCCCCGTGGAGCTGGCGCGCGAGAAGAGCATCGCCAACGGCGATCAAGTGCGCGTGACGTCGGCACGCGGCTCGATCGAGGGCAAGGCGATGGTCACACGCCGCATCAAGCCGATGCTGATCGATGGCCGGCAGGTGTACCAGATTGGATTCCCGATCCATTGGGGCTTCCTCGGGCACGGCGCCCAGCACGGCGCGCTGGCCAATCTCGTGACACCCACCGTGGTGGATCCGAATTCATTCGCGCCCGAGTACAAAGGCTTCCTCGTGCGGCTGGAGAAGGTGTGAGTCTCGAACTGCGGCGCGTTTCGGCCAGCGGGTCGCCGGCGCCCGGCGTCAGAACGGTGCCCGACGTGACCAAGCTCGTCGACACCTCGACGTGCATCGGCTGTAAGGCGTGTGAAGTCGCCTGCCAGGAATGGAACGATCTGCCGCCGGAGACGACCGTCCAGACAGGCACCTACCAGACGTTACCGAATACCACGGCCCACTTCTGGAACCTGATCAAGTTCAACGAGCATGACGACCAGTCGGGCGCACTGCGATGGCTGATGCGGAAGGATCAGTGCATGCACTGCACAGAACCGGGCTGCCTCATCGCCTGCCCGGCGCCCGGCGCCATCGTCCAGTACGCCAACGGCATCGTCGACTTCCAGCAGGACCAGTGCATCGGGTGCGGCTACTGCATCACCGGCTGTCCGTTCGACGTGCCGAAGTTCAACCCGCAGACGCGCCGGGTCTACAAATGCACGCTGTGCATCGATCGCGTGTCGGTGGGGCTGCAGCCCGCGTGCGTGAAGGCCTGTCCGACCAGCTGCCTGCAGTTCGGGACGAAGGACGCGATGCTCGAGGTCGCGAATCGTCGCGTCGACCAGCTGAAGGCGTCGGGATTTGCGCAGGCGGCCGTCTACGATCCGCCCGGCGTCGGTGGCACCGGAGTCGTCACCGTGCTCGCCTTCGGGGATCAACCGGAACTGTACGGCCTGCCCAGAAACCCGACGGTGCCGGCGGCGGTCACCTTCTGGAAAGGACCGCTCAAGTGGATCGGCAACCTCGGCATGCTGGGTGGACTTGCCATCGCCGCCATTCACTACGTGCGATTCGGGCGCAAGGCGGACCCGGACGTTGACCACAGCCCAACGCCCACAGCCCAACGCCCAAGTCGTCACAAATCCACGTCCGACGAGAACCTGTGATGGAGGCAAGCGCACCACGCATCGTGCGATACACCTTCCGTGAGCGGGTGGTACATCTGGCGGCCGCCTTGTCGTACGTGTATCTGCTGCTGACGGGGCTTGCCTTCTGGACACCCGCGATGTACTGGCTCGCCGTCGTGTTGGGCGGTGGCTACCTGTCGCGCGTGCTGCACCCGTGGGTCGGGCTCGTGTTCAGCGGTGCGGTGGCGATCATGTACGCGATCTGGCGGCGGGACATGCGCACCACCGACGCCGACCGCGCCTGGCGGAAGGCCGTGCTCCACTACATCAGGAACGAGGACGCGAAGGTCCCACCGGCAAGCCGATTCAACTTCGGTCAGAAACAACTGTTCTGGATCATGGTGGGGGGCGGACTCGCCTTGCTGTTGTCAGGCCTCGTGCTGTGGTTCGTCGCCTTCATGCCATGGGAGCTTCGAGCGCTGCGGTATGCGGCGGTGCTCGTCCATGCGGTGGCGGCGCTCGTGACGATTGCCGGCTTCATCGTGCACTTGTACATGGGCCTCCTTGTGGTGCCGGGTGGTCTGTCCGCGATTCTGCACGGTACTGTGAGCGAACGGTGGGCGAGGCACCATCACCCGCTGTGGCTCGCCGACAGGCCTCAATCGGGCGTAGTGTCCGGCTTTAGCCGGACCGACGATGATGTCCGATCGCAGCTCTGATGGGGGCCTGATCGCCCGTGCGGCGCGCGCCCGCGCGCTGCAGACAGATGCATCGCCGGCGGCCGACCTCCTTGGCTTCTATGCTGCCCTCGTCGAGTACCAACAACGCCTCGTCGAACAATGGAACGGAAGTGCCGACGAGACCGCACCTGCGTACGTAGTGTCCGGCTTTAGCCGGACCTCGGGCTCATTGCTCCATGCGATCGACTCGGAGTGGGTGGGCCGCGCCGTGCGCGACTTCATCCTTTGGTTGGTCCGTCTCCCTTCGACTCCGCTCAGGGAGCCCCGAGCGACAGTCGAGGGGCTGAAGCCGGACGCCACGAACGCAACCGCCATCGCGCCTTCGGCATTGCGGTCCTCGGCCGACGCCATGCGTGACGTAGCCGAGGAGGAGTGGCGGCATCTCTTCGAGTCGTATCGCGCGAACTCAGACGAGGCCGTCACCCGATTTGGCGATGCCCCTCTGTTCGCGCTGGAGGCTGTGCTTCAGCCGATCGCCGAACACCTCGTATTCGTGCGTGGCGTCCGGCTTCAGCCGGACCGAGGATCCGGCGGCCGCACCCATTCCCGGTGTCCGGCCTGCGGCGGCGCCCCGGTCGTGGGCGTGCTGCGCGAAGAAGGGCACGGGGCAAGACGCCGGCTCGTGTGCGGGTTGTGCTTCACGGAATGGGACTACCTGCGCGTCGTCTGCGTGAAGTGCGGCGAGCGGCGGTTCGACGCGCTGCCGGTCTTCACGGCCGAGCAGTTTTTCCAGGCGCGCGTCGAGGCCTGCGACACGTGCCGGAGCTACCTGAAGACCATCGATGCGACGAAGGACGGCCGCGTCGTTCCGGTCGTGGACGATCTCGCCACCGTCGCGCTCGATCTCTGGGCGCGGGAACAGGGCTACACGCGGGTGCGCCCCAATCTCGTCAGGATCTGAATCGGCCCCGTGCGGGCCCTCGCACTGTCCTCGCACCGCGCGGAGCGCGGCGACGAGTTCACTGCACCTGGGTACATTGCAGGTCAGCACCGATGGTGACCGGGCCGGCGTAGGCCTGCTTCAGTTCGGCGACCGCAGCATCGACGTCGAACTGTCCGATGTGGCTGACGATCAGCCGCTTGACGCCCGCTGCCTGGGCAACGCGTCCAACCACCGCGGGCGTGGCATGGGATGGGTCGAGCGGCGCGCCGGCCGCGAGGTTCATGTGCATGATCAGCACGTCCGCACCTCTGGCGAAATCGATGAACCCGGGGTCGGTGCCATTCTGGTCGGAACTGAACACGACCGATGCGCCGCCAGTCTGCACGCGATACGCGAGCGTCGGCATGCTGTGCGGGATGCCTCGTGCGGTCACGACCATGCCGTCCCGGTCGATCACTCTCGTCGGTTCGCCCTTGGCGACGTCGACGACGCTGATCTCGAGGCGCGGGCGCGCCGAATTCGGCTGCTCCGTACCGAGGATCTGGCCCAGCACCTGGAAGGCGCCGTTACTGGCGTCGAATTGGCGATTGAGGAAGGTGGCGAGGTCCGGCGCCACGGCGCTGCCAGAAGGCCCGACGATCGGCAGCGGCGCGCTGCGCTGGCGGTTGCTGCCCCACATCAGGGCAGCAAGATCCGACGTGTGGTCGGGATGCAGATGGCTGACGGCGAGCACGGCGAGATCGGCAAGCCTGGCCCGGCTCTGGCTGAAGCGGAGGTACGTGCCCCCGCCGGCATCGACCATCAGTTTGGCCTGCTGGCCGACCCACAAGAGGTAGCCCGACGATGCTCGCTCAGGATTGGCGGACGGGTTGCCAGAGCCAAGGATCTGCACCGCCACCGGGTTGCCCGCGCACGTCTGGGCCGACGCGTCGAACGCTCCCACGGTGGCGACCAGCATGGCGACAACGATGGTGCGAATCATCACGGCCTCCACTTTCAGCTGATCGCCGGCAGGTGGCAGCCGGGACCAAGAACTTGGAACCGGCTACTGACTACCCCCTACCAGCCGGCGGCGGGTTACTGGCTACCGGCTAGAGTATCTAGTATAAGGTCGTGTTTTGGTTTAGGAAGCCAAACGGAATCCCGGATGAAGCGGCTGATCGCGCGGTTCAGCGTGCTCGCGTTCGCGCTTGTGCTCGCCCCCCCGGCGGAGGCACAGCGCGGCGGTCCCCCTCTTGGTGAGGGTCAGGGCCGGCCGCCACGGGGGGCGCCGCAGCGCAACCAATCTGACAATCGTGAACGGTACCGCGTGGAGCCTCAGCGCGTCGAGAAGGGACCGCTGGTCGATGGGGTGCTCGATGAGACCGTCTGGCAGCACGCCACGGTCATCGACACGTTCACGCAGCAGGAGCCGGCCGAAGGACAGCCCGCGACCGAGCGCACCGAGGTACTCCTCCTGTACGACGCCACGCACCTGTACATCGGCGTCCGCGCACACGACTCGAGCCCGAACGGAATCGTCGCGACGGAGATGCGACGGGACTCGGAGCGCCTGCTGGAGGAGGACAACTTCCAGGTCATTCTCGACACCTTCAACGACTCGCGCAGCGGGTATATGTTCGTGACGAATCCGCTCGGCGCAAAGCTGGAGCAGCAGGTGTTCGAGGAAGGCGAGGGCAGCGGTCGTCCCGGCGCCCCGTCGAACATCAACCGCAACTGGGACGGCGTGTGGGACGTCAGGACGCAACGGACGGCCGAAGGCTGGACGGCCGAGATTGCGCTTCCGGTAGTGACGATCCGGTTTCCCCAGGTCGGTCAACAGGCCTGGGGCGTGAATTTCATGCGCAACATCCGGCGGAAGAACGAGCAGGTGTACTGGGCTCCCATTCCGCGGGTCTACGGGCTGACACGCGTGAGCTTGTCCGGCTCGATGACCGGGATGACAGCGCTCGATCGCGGCCTGGATCTGCGGATCAAACCGTTCGTCGTCGGCGGAGGACGCCGGGATCGGACCGGCAGCCGCATCACCCAATCCAGATTGAACGACCTGGGACTGGACGTGAAGTATGGCGTCGGCTCGGGGCTCAACCTCGACGTGACGCTGAACACCGACTTCGCGCAAGCCGAAGTCGACGAGCAGCAGGTGAACCTCACGCGCTTCCCCTTGTTCTTCCCGGAGAAGCGCGACTTCTTCCTCGAAAACGCCGGGCTGTTCGCCGTGCGAAACGCCGGAAGCGAACGCCTGGCGGACCTGTTCTTCACCCGACGCATCGGCCTCTCGGAAGAAGGGCAGCCGATTCCCATCGCGGGCGGTGCACGTCTGACGGGAAAGGTCGACCGGCACAATCTCGCGATCCTGAACATTCAGACGGAGGAGGCGTTCGGGCAATCCGGCGAGAACTTTCTTGTGGCCCGCTACAGCCGCGACGTGCTCGGACGGTCGAAGATCGGCGGACTCGTCGTCAACAAGGAGGCCACCGGCAACTCATCCTTCAACCGAACGTTTGCCACGGACACGACGCTGGCCTTGACGCGGAGCTTCACGATCAATTCGTTCCTGGCCAAGACCTCGACGCCCGGCCTCTCCGGAGGCGATATGGCCCTCTATGGCCGCGCCGGCTGGCTGGACTCGCGATGGGATATCTACGGCGAATATGCCGACGTTCAGGACAACTTCAACCCGGAAGTGGGGTTCGTCCCGCGTCGGGGCATCCGGGTGACGACGCTGCATCTTGAACGCACGCCGAGACCCCGCAAGTACCACATCCGCGTGATGAATCCGATGTTCAACCTCGAGTACACGACCGACCAGCACAATCGGCTCGTGACGCGGCGCCTTCACTACATGGTGTTGACCCGTTTCGACGACGGTACCTTCGTCAACGTCGTCTACAACCGGCATTTTGAATGGCTCGACGTGCCGTTCCGCATTCAACGGAACGTCACGATCCCGGTGGGCGCCTACCGGTTTGGCGAGTGGAACCTGACCTACAACAGCAATCCCGCCCGGCGCATCTATCACCGGATCACGTACTCGCCGCAGACGTTCTTCGGCGGTACCCGGACCGACATGAGTGGCGCGTTCGGTGTGCGCGCCACGAACCGGTTGGCAGCCGAGCTGCGGTACCAGCGTAATGACGTCGACCTGCCGTGGGGGGCGTTCGACGTGAACCTGAGCATCCTCCGCCTGGATCTGGCGCTCTCGCCGCGAATGACGTTTCGCACGCTGTCGCAGTACAACTCGTTGACGCGGCAACTCAGCAACAGCGTGCGATTCAACGTCATCTACCGACCGGGAAGTGATTTCTACGTCACCTACGACGAGCTCAAGAGCGACCTCCCCGGTCTGCCCGAGATCCGGAATCGGCAATTACTCGTGAAGTTCACGTATCTGCTCGTGCGGTAGCGCTCTGGTATATTTCCGCCGCCCCACAAAGGAGGAAACTCGTATGAAGCAGGACACGACAGTTCGGCGTTCGATGCTGGCTGGAGTGGGCGCAACCGTGGCCGCTCTCACGTTTGGATCCCGCCATGCCGCCGCACAGACCACCGGCGCGTTTCAACCCACTCGTCACCCGCAGGACGAATGGCTGAACAGGCTGCCCGGCAAGCATCGCACCTTCATTGACTGCGCGACGGTCAGCGGCGCAGGTGAAGGGATGCTCTACGCCAACAATCTCTATGTCTCGAACAGAAACGGCTACAACCTGCCTGAAAGCGACGTGGCCGTCGTCGTCTGTCTGAGACATTTCGCCACGGTCTTTGCTTACAACGACGCCATCTGGAGCAAGTACGGCAAGGCCATCAGCAACCTCGTGCAGTTCACCGATCCCAAGACGAAGCAGCCGCCAACGACCAATCTGCTCAACTCGGGTGACTACGGGATGTCGATGCCCAACCTCGGGAACACGATCGCGTCGGTCGTGAAGCGCGGGACCCATTTCGCCGTCTGCGACATGGCGACACACTTTTTCAGCGACCAGATTGCCAATGCGACGAAGGGCAACGCCGAGGCCGTGTACAAAGAGCTGGCCGCGAACCTCATCCCGAACAGCCATCTGGTGGCCGCCGGTGTGCTGGCCACCAACCGTGCACAGGAGTACGGCTATACGCTCTTGACCGCACTCTGACACGCGCGTGGGGGGGGTCAGGCCTCGGCGACGATGCGCTGCTCCCCAGCGTAGATGTTGAACGTATCGCCGCGGACGAAGCCGAGCAGCGTCACGCCCGCGGCCCGGGCCAGGCCGACCGCGAGGCTCGATGGCGCCGAGACCGCGCCGACGATCGGAATGCCGGCCACCACCGCTTTCTGGACGATCTCGAACGACGTCCGGCCGCTGACGAACAGCGCCAGATTCTCGAGCGGCCACCGGTCGGCGAGGAGCTGGCCCCCGATCACCTTGTCGACGGCGTTGTGACGGCCGACATCCTCCGCGCTCGCGACGAGCGTGCCGTGCGCGTCGAACAACCCGGCGGCGTGCAGCCCGCCCGTCTCGTCGAACACCGCCTGCGCGGCGCGCAGCCGTTCCGGGAGCGACGCCGCTGCCGCAGCCGTCATCGACCAGCCGTCTGCAACCGGCGTCACGTCCTGCATCAGATCCTCGATCGATCGGCGACCGCACACGCCGCACGCCGCGGTCACGGTCACGAGCCGCCGGCCGCTCAAGGCGGTTTCCGCACGCGCGGCCGCCGGGCCGACGAGCGTCACGTCGATGACGTTTTCTTCCCCCTCGTCCGTCGCGTTGCCACAGTGTCGCACCGTACCAATATCCTCGAGGCTGCTGACGATGCGCTCGGACACGAGCAGGCCGACGGCGAGCTCGCGATCGGCGCCGGGCGTCCGCATAGTGACGACGAACGGTGTGTCGTTCAGACGAATCTCGAGCGGCTCTTCGGCCGCGGCGAAATCCCGGCGGCGCTCGGACGCGCGCCCGCCCACGCGAACGACATCGACCGGGTGCATTCGGGGGCGGCGCGCGCCGCGCACTACGTCAGGCACAGCAACTCGAGGAGGCGGATATAGCGCGCGTCCGCACGGAGCGGCTCGAACCGCGGCTCGACGGCAAGATACGCGAGTGCAGGGTCGGCGTCGGCCACCGCCCGCTCGAGCGCCGCGAACACACCGTCGATGTCGCCAAGGCCGACGCGCGCAAGCGCCAGATGGAACGGTGAGAGATACCGGCTGGCATCGCGGCGCTGAAGGTCGGCCGCGAGCGCCTCGGCGACCGCGCGGTCGCCCGCCACCGCGTGTGCGTGCGCCAGCGAGGCGGCCAACGCACGGTCGTGCGGGCCGGCGGCGTGCGCCGCTTCGAGAACGGCGAGGGCGTCGCGACTGTTTCCCATCTGCAGGTACGCGAGGCCGACGATTTCCCGCGCGGGAAGGTACTCCGGATCGATATCCGTGGCCCGCCGGCAGCGCGCCAGCGCTCCGAGATGGTCGCCGGCCAGATAGCGCGCCCAGGCGGCGCTCGTGTTCACGACCAGACAGAGCGGGTCGAGCTCGCAGGCGCGCTCCGTCTCGCGGATCGCCTCCTCCAAGCGTGAGACAGCGCCGAGCATCAAGCCGTAGCGGCGATGGGCATTTTCCTCGCTCGGATTGAGCGCAATCGCCTGCAGGTATTCCGCCTCGGCGCCCCGCCAGTCCCATTCGAGCAGCCCGCGGACCTCGGCAAGCGCCAGATGCGCCTCGGAGAGGCGAGGATCGAGGTCGAGTGCGTGCTTGGCCGCCGTGCGCGCCGCCTCGAGCGCGGACCGCGGACGCTCGCGGTAATGAGTGGCGCGCACGACGTGCGCACGTGCAGCGCCGGCGTGGGCAGGCGCAAACGTCGGGTCGATCCGCAGCGCCTCCGTGTAACACGCCAGCGCCCGACTCGCGCCCTCGTCATCGGGCCTGAGCGACTGGTTCCAATAATAACGGCCTTTCAGGTACTCCTGATACGCCGACACCGACGTCCGGCCGCCATCGGCCGCGGGGACGTCGGGCACGAGCTCCACCGCCAGCGATTCGGCCACGCGAGCCGAGACATCGGCCTGTACCGACAGGCGATCGGTCAGGTGGCGCTGGTAGGTCTCGGCCCACAGGTGTGTTTCGGTGGCCGCGTGCACGAGCCCGACGCTGATCCGTACGCGGTCGCCGTCGCGGCTGACGCTCCCCTCGAGCAGATAGTCGGCGCCGAGCACCCGCCCGATCTCCCGGGCGCGCTCGGTCGTGCCCTTGAAGACCATGCACGACCACCGCGCGACCACGCCGATGCGGCCGCGGCACCGCTGCCCGAGCTGCGCGATCAGCTCCGACGTGAGCCCCTCGGTGAAGTACTCCTGGGATGGGTCCTCGCTCAGGTCGGTGAGCGGGAGCACGGCGAGCCGTACCTTCGGCAGCGCACCGCCGCCGGCCGATTCGGCCGGTGCGCCGGACGCGGCCGCGTGGCCGATGAACCGGTACCCGCGGCGCGGCAGCGTCTCAACGAACCGCGGATGGTCGGCATCGTCGCCGAGCGCGGCCCTGAGCCGCTTCACCGCCGCATTGAGGCTGTGCTCGAAGTCGACGAACGTCCCGTCTGGCCAGAGCCGGCGCCGCAGCTCGTCGCGAGTGACGACGTCTCCGGGACGCTCGAGCATCATGCGAAGAATCTCGAACGGCTGATCCTGCAGGCGTATCAGACGGTCGCCGCGGCGCAGTTCGCGCGAGCGGACGTCGAGCTCGAAGGCGCCGAATCGCAGCGTCCCGCCTGTTCCAGTCGTGGCATCCATGGCTTGGGCTTTGGGCGTTGGGCTTCGGGTTTTGGGGCTTTGGACCCTGACCTCTGGCCTCTGGCCTCTGGCTACAGCCTAAAGCCTAACGCCCAAAGCCCAAAGCATGTCACCCACGTTTCACCTTCGGGTCACCTCCAATGCATTGAGGCACCCACCGAGGCAGCAGACAGTGGCCGCATGCGCCCTTGGCCCCTGACGATTGCCGTTGTCGGCGTCCTGCTGTCGCCGATCGTGGTTCGCGCGGCTCGCGCCGCCGACTTCCCCATCGTCATCCGCACCTACGACGCGAGCGGCCTACCCGAGGCCGATCGAATGGCGGCGATGGTCGCGGCGACCGCCATCCTCGAAGATGCAGGCCTGACCATTAGACGGCTCGCCTGCGACCAGGTTGCATCCCCGGTCGACGGCCACGCCTGCCTGGCGCCTCTTCGAGCTCACGAGCTGAGTCTGCGTCTGGTCCGTCTGCCGCCGTCCAATCGCGGCGGCGATCCGGTGACGCTCGCCTACTCGCTCGTCGACGGACCGATGCGATTCGGCGCACTCGCGACGGTGTACGTCGGCCGCGTGACCGATCTGGCGGCAGCTGCGCGTGTGGACGTGCCGACGCTGCTCGGCCGGGCGATTGCCCACGAAATCGGGCACCTCCTGCTCGGCACCGCGGCGCACGCCGCCGTGGGCGTCATGCGCGCGTCGTGGTCGCCCGATGCGCTCCGCCACAGCACGGCGCGCGACTGGCGGTTCACGCCGGCCGATGCCGAGGCGCTGCGCGCAGCCGCACGCCGCCGAACCGGAGACCTGAAGCCCTCGGGCTCCCCCGCCACCTGGTGACTCCCCGTTTGGTCCGGCTCCTGCTTATCCGGTTGTTTCAGGTGACCCCAACATGTTGAGGTCAGCGTTCCGTCAAATCGCCGGCCCCGCGAATGCGTCGCCACGGCGTCGGCGCACGGCCAGCGCCGAGGCCGAGCAATGTCTGAAACGCGGCCATCGGCTGTCGCCGACGATTGTGTCGGAACACGAATTCGTCGAGGTACACCTGGAGCTGCCCCTTGCTGCCACCGTGATACGTGCCGATCAGCCATTGCTGCAGGTTGCCGATTGCCCGGTCCGCGAGCGGGACGCCCGACACGGCGCCGCGGCGGAACTCCATCCGGGACGCTTGGTGCCGCGGCACGTGCCGCACACCGGTCGCGGGCAGCCAATCGAAGCTCTTGTACGCGTCGGTATAGACGGTCGAGCCCGGCGCGATCTGGTGCTTCACAAACGCATGGACGGTGGCCACCTTCATGTCAGGGAGGACGGCCATCCGGAGTCGGCCCGAGGCTGGGCCGCGTTTTTCAACGGCCACAAGCACCAGCGCGGCTTTGCGGCCTTTCAACTGGCGGCTGCCCCGCAGACCCGGCTGTGGGCCGCCGACCCAGGTGTCGTCCATTGCAACATCACCAAACAGCGGCTCCCGGTTCGCGTTGACCATCGCGCGCCGCAACTTGTGCAGCAGCATCCAGGCGGTCTCATATCGCCGCAGCCCCAGCTGCCGCTGGAAGAGGAGCGCCGACAGGCCGCGCGTGTCCGTCACCGCGAGATAGGCCGCCCAAAACCAGGTGGTCAGCGGGGTCTTTGTGTTGTGCAGAATGGTCCCCGCCGTGAGCGACACTTGATACCGGCAGCCGGCACATTGCCACCGTCGCGATCCCTCGATGCGATACGCTCGCTGGTGACCGCAGCGTGGGCACACAAATCCGTCCGGCCACCGGCACAATGCCAGGTACTCCTCGCACGCGACTTCGGTCGCGAATTGCCGTTGAAAGTCGGTCACATTCTTCGGAAACGGCGGCCGTGGCACGCCGCTACACTACAGATAGTGGCATGCTGAAACAACCGGATAAGCAGGGGTCCGGCTAAAGCCGGACACTACGTACCAATGGCCCGGACACTACGTACCAGTGGCGTAGTGTCCGGCTTTAGCCGGACCTTCCGTTCTGGTAGCATTTCGCAGGAAGCTCCCGTCGAAAGGATCCTTCATGAGCGTCATCAACCTGCGGGTCAACGGCCAGGCACGGACCGTCGACGTGGATCCGGCCACGCCGCTGCTGTACGTACTGACCGACGACCTCGCGCTGAACGGCCCGAAGTTCGGCTGTGGCCTCGGGCAGTGCGGCGCCTGCACGGTTATCGTGAAAGGGGAGGCGGTCCGCTCCTGCTCCACGCCGGTTCAAGCGGTGGCGGGTGCCGAGATCATCACTCTCGAGGGGCTCGGGTCGCCCGAGAACCTGCACCCGCTTCAGCAGGCGTTCATCGACGGCCAAGCGCTGCAGTGCGGCTTCTGCATCAGCGGCGTCATCATGACCGCGAAGACGCTGCTCGACCGCACGCCGAACGCAACCGACACCCAGATCCGACAGGCGATGTCGAACGTGCTGTGCCGGTGCGGCGCGCACGTGCGGATGCTGGCGGCGATCAAGAAGTATCAACAGCAGCGGCAGGACCGGAGGACAGCATGACTCCCCTTCTGACGTCTGACGCTCAGGCGGCGCTCTCCCGCCGCGACTTCGTCAAGCGAACTGGCGCGCTCATCGTCGCTTTCAGCGCGGCGCGCGTCGCCACCGAGCTCGGCCTCGCTCCGGAAAGCGTCTCCGCCCAGGGGATCAACGGCGTCGGGAGCCCGCAGCTCGATTCGTGGATTGCCATCGGCGCCGACGGCCGCGTAACCGCCTATACCGGCAAGTGCGAGCTGGGCACCGGTCTCTACACGGCGCAGCTCCAGCTCGTCGCTGAGGAACTGTCCGTCCCGCTCGACCGCGTGACGCTCGTCCAGTGCGACACGTCGAGGACGCCCGATCAGGGCACGACCTCCGGCGCGCAGTCGCACCCGACGAACTTCAACCACGCCAACCTGGCGCTCGCGTGCGCCACCGCACGCGAGGCGCTCGTCGAGCTGGCGTCCAAGAAGCTCGGCGTGCCGACCGATCAACTGACGGCTGCCGACGGCGCGGTCAGCCACCGCAGCAACGGGTCGCAGCGCGTGGGATACGGCGAGCTGATCGGCGGCAACAGGTTCAACCTGCAGCTCGATAAGAACGCACGGCGCAAGCCGGCGAGCGAGTGGAAGATTCTGGGCACGTCGGTCCCGCGCGTCGACTTCCCTGCCATCGTGACCGGTCGGTTCGAGTACGTCCACAACGTACGCGTCCCCGGCATGCTGCACGGGCGTGTCGTGCGTCCGCCGGCGCTCGGCTCGACGCTCGTCAAGGTCGACGACGGATCGGTCCAGGGGATGCCCGGGCTCGTGCGCGTCGTCGTCCGCAAGAACTTCGTTGGTGTGGTCGCGGACAAGGCGTGGCAGGCCGAACAAGCGGCGCGTCGTCTGAAGGTCGAGTGGACCGCAGGGCGGCAGGTGCCCGATCAGCGCACCTACTATCAGCACCTGCGCAGCCAGTCGACGACGCGGCAGGCGCTGACGGTTGATTCGGGCGACGTCGACAAGATGCTCGCGGGCGCCGCCAAGGTCCTGCGCTCGACCTACTACCATCCATTTCAGATGCACGCTTCCGTTGGCACGGCGTGCGCCGTCGCCGACGTCCAGGCCACGCGCGCCACGATCTACTCGGCCACCCAGGCCGTCTGGCCGTTGCGCAACACGATGGCGACGATGCTCGGCCTCAAGCCCGAGGACGTCCGCATCGCGTTCCGTATGGGATCGGGCTGCTACGGCGTCAACGGCGCCGACACAGTCTCCTACGACGCCGCGCTCCTCTCGCAGGCGGTTGGCCGGCCGGTGCGCGTCTGGCTGTCGCGTCAGGACGAGATGGCGTGGGAGAACTATGGCCCGGCGTTCGTGATCGAGCAGCGTGTCGGCCTCGATGCGAGCGGCACGATCGTCGCGTGGGACTACGAGGGGTGGTCGATCAGCCTCGGCGGCCGTCCGGGGTACAACGCGCCCGGCAACGTTGTCACCGGCTACCTCGCCGGCTTCCAGCCGCAGGGGGTGATGCCGCGCGCACCGGCACCGCCGCCGATGAACTTCGACAACGGCAGCAACACGGCGCCGTCATATATCACCGGGACGGTCGGGAACCGCAGCGGCGGCTGCGGCGTGGTGCAAAGCGAACGGGCGCTGTCGCACACGATCGAGTCGCCGTTCTTCACCGGCCCGCTCCGCTCGCCAGCGCGGCTTCAAAACACGTTCGCCCATGAGTGTTTCATGGACGAGATCGCCGCGAGCCTGAAGGCCGATCCGGTCGAATACCGCGTGCGGCACCTCCGCGATCCGCGCCTGCGCGAGGTCGTGACCGCCGCGGCGCAGAAGGCGGGCTGGGACCGCCGGCCGTCGCCGCGGAACGGCAACAGCACCCGCCGCAACGGCGTGGCGAGCGGCCGCGGCATGGCGTGCGTCCTCTACGAGGGCGACAACGGCTACTGCGCGCTCGTCGCCGACGTCGACGTCAACCTGAGTACCGGCCTCGTCACCGTGAAGCGCTGCGTGGCCGCGATGGACTGTGGCCCGATCTCGAATCCGGACGGCGTGCAGAACCAGATGGAAGGCGGCATCATCCACGGCATCAGCCGCGCGCTGCGCGAGGAAGTCACGTGGAGCGGCGAACGCGTCACATCGATCGACTGGAAGACGTACCGCCCGTGGTTCCTCGGTGATCAGGTGCCCGTGATCGAGACCGTCCTCATCAACCGCCCGGACGCCGAGGCGATGGGCGCGGGCGAGACGACGATCACCGTGACCGCGGCGGCGATCGGGAACGCGATCTTCGACGCAACCGGCGTCCGCGTCCGCCAGCTGCCGTTCACGGCCGAGCGCGTGAAGGCGGTAATCGACGGCCGAAGCTAGCAGTTGTCCGTGGTCAGTTGCGAGTTGTCCGTCGCTGACGACCGACAACCGACAACGGACGACTGACCCATGACCGCTCACGCCATTCTCGCGACCGTGGAGGACCGTCCGGGCATGCTGTACGGCATGGCCAAGGTCCTCGCGGACCACCACGCCAACATCACGTATATCGACATTCCCGGCGAAGAGCCGCGTACGATCACGTACTTCGAATTCACCCTCGAGGGTACGCCGTTCGACACAGTACTCGGTGACCTGCGCAGGGTTCCCGGCGTCGCGTCGGTCGTCGAAACCCCGTCGTTCGCCAAAATCTATGGCAAACGGATCATCGTCATGGGCGGTGGCGCGCAGGTCGGACTCGTGGCGCTCGGCGCGATCTCCGAGGCCGATCGTCACAACATCCGCGGCGAGCGGATCTCGGTCGACACGATTCCGCTCGTCGGTGAGCAGGAGCTGGCGGCGGCCGTCCGCTCCGTCGTCCGCCTGCCGCGCGTGAAGCTGCTCGTGCTCGCCGGCGCCCTCATGGGCGGCGACATCACCGAGGCGGTCCACGAGGTTCGCCGGCAGGGCCTCTACGTGATCTCGCTCAACATGGCCGGCAGCGTCCCCGACGCCGCGGATCTCGTCGTCAGCGATCCGGTGCAGGCGGGCGTGATGGCGGTGATGGCGATTGCGGAGACGGCGAAGTTCGATCTGATGCGGCAGCTCAAGAAACGGTACTGAGAAGGTCCGGCTGAAGCCGGACCCTACGTGCGTTACCGCATCCGCCGCAGAATCGCGTCTCCCGTCTCGCGCGTGCCGAGTCTTCCACCCACATCGCGCGTGACCTCGTCAGCCCGGACGGCTTCCTCCACCGCCCGCTCCACGCGCCGGGCGTCGTTGGCACGGCCGAGAGAATCGAGGAGCAATGCTGCCGACAGGATGGCACCGATCGGGTTGGCCTCGTTCTTCCCCGCCATCGGCGGCGCGGACCCGTGCACCGGCTCGAACATCGACGTGCGGCCGGGATGGAGGTTCGCCGAGGCCGCCATGCCCAGCCCGCCCTGTAGCGCAGCGCCGATGTCGGTGACGATGTCGCCAAAGAGGTTGTTGGTGACGATGACGTCGAAGCGCGTGGGATCCTGCACGAGCCACATCGCCAGCGCGTCGATGTAGAGGTGCGTCGCCTCGATGCCGGCGTACTCCGCCTTGACTTCTGCGAACACGCGCTGCCACAGCGCGTGGCCATCCGGCATCGCGTTGCTCTTGTCCGCCATGCAGAGTCGTCTGAGCCCGCGCCCCTGCGCGAACTCGAAGGCGTAACGGATGATGCGGTTGACGCCCTTGTAGGTGTTGATCTCTTCTTGGACCGCGACCTCGTCGATCGTGCCGGCCTTGAAGCGTCCGCCGACGCCCACGTAGACGCCTTCAGTGTTTTCCCGAAAGACAACGAAGTTCACGTCGGTCGTCGTGCGGCCCTTGAGCGGGCACAGACGCTCGTCGAGCAACCGAACCGGGCGGTAATTGACGTAGAGATCGAGCGCGACGCGCATGCCGAGCAGGATGTCGCGCGCGTGCCGATTGTCCGGGACGCGCGGGTCGCCGAGCGCGCCCAGCAGAATCGCGTCGAAGGTGCGAAGCGTCTCGTAGCCGTCCGGGGGAATTGTGACGCCGGTCTGCAGGTAATGCGCGGCGCTCCACGGCAGGTGCTCGAGTTCGCAGTCCCCAAGGGCCGCGAGCACTCGGACGGCTTCCGCGGTCACCTCCGGGCCGATGCCGTCGCCGGCAATGACCGCCACCGCGTGCGCCACGCAGGAATCTTAACGGGAACTGGGATCCGGGATCGGAGATCCCGGATCCTGGCGTTTCCGCCGCGTCAGAACGTGTACCGCAGGGCCACCCAGGTGCGGCGCGCGCCGCCGTCGGTCGCCCACTGGTTCAGGAAGTTCGTCGACGTGATTCGGCCGTCGGGGATGCCGAAGTTGCGCGTGTTGGTGGCGTTGAACATCTCGATCCGGATCTGAATCGTCTGCCCGTTGGCGAACCGGGTGTTCTTCGTGATGCCGATGTCGATGTTCCCGATCCCGTCGGCGCGCAGCAGGTTTCGCGGCGAACTGCCGACCCGCTCCCCGACACACGTGGGGCTCGGCAGGCCGCAGAGCGGCCGGAAGAGCGAGGCGCCGCCCGCCGCGCGGACCTCCTCGATCGTCATCGACGCCAGATCGCGGTCGGTGTTGAGCATCGGGCGAATCGAGCTGCCGACGAGGCCGTCGATCCCGGCGAGCGCGCCCGTGGGATCCGACCCGTTCAGTACCGTGAACGGCGCGCCGCTCTGGAACGTGAAGAACGTGCTGAGCTGCCATCCGCCGAGCACCTTGCCCACCGGCCCCGCCTGCGCGCTCATCCAGGGAAGCTCCCAGACGACGTTGCCCGTCATCCGGTGCGGCCGGTCATAGGACGACCGTCCCCGGTCGGCCGCGATGTCGAAGGAATCCTGCGGCACGGCCACCTCGCCGACCGACGGATTGAAGATCTCGGAGGCGGTGTCCTCGAACCGGCTCCACGTGTAGTGGACGCCCGCGCTCAGCCCGCTGCTGAACCGCTTGTCGAGCTGCGTCTGCACCGAGTGGTACCACGATTCGGCGGTGTTGGCGCGCACCCGGATCACGCCGCGCGACGGATCCACGCGGGGACCTGCGGCGCCGCTGAACGGCTGCCGGGGATTGCCGTCGAGCGTCTGGAACAGGTCGTTGCCGAAGGTGCCGACGTAGCCGACGCGCACCGCGAGGTTCTCCGCGAGCTGCCGTTCCGCGCCGATGCTCAGCTGGTCGTACACCGGCGACCGGAAGTCCTCCGCGACGACGGTGCGGTTCAGCAGGTTGGGGTTCACACCCGGCGGCACGCCCGCCGGCGTCGCCCGCAGGACGCTGAACGCATTGGGGAGGTTGTTCCCGGCCGTCGCGGCCACGAAGGGAAACGCGGTCGAAATATTGAGGGCGATGTTCAGGAACGCGTAGTCGTGCGTCCGGGCGTAGCCGCCGCGGACGACGAACCGGTCGCCGCCCGTGATGAGGCCCAGCAGCCCGTCAGAGGACGTGGTCGGCTGCCAGTTGAACCCGAGGCGCGGCTGGAGGTTGTCGCGGTCGGCCTTCGGCACGGGCTGGAGGCGATAGACGGGGTTGTTGTTGTTCGCCGCCAGAATCCGCTCGTTGAGGTCGATGAGGCTCTGGACGTTGTTGCCGGGGAGCTCGTAGCGAAGGCCCAGATTCAGCGTGAGGTTCGACGCGATGCGCCAGTCGTCCTGCGCGACATAGTACTGATCCCACCAGTCATAGAAGTTGATCGCCGTACCGCCCGGCAGCGGCTGGTTGATGTTGGTGGCCTCCGCGACGTCGTTCACGAACGCGTTGAGCGTGGGATAGCGGATCAGCCCGCGCAGCGTCGGGAAGAAGAAGCTCTCGACCTTCTCGCGCCGAACGTCCAGACCCGCCTTCACCAGGTGGTTGCCGCGCACCATCGTGACGGTGTCCTGGACCTGGTAGGTGTCGAGGTACCGGTACTGCGGCAGATTGACCGCAAGACCGATGGCGGTGCGGTTGTTCGACGCGTTGAAGCCGACCATGCCGAGCTCGATGATCTCCATCGAGGGAATGTCCATCGACCTGGGGTCGTCGGCCAGGGTCTCGGTCCGGAGCCGCGACCACGCCCAGCGCACCTCGTTCGAGGTGGACCCGCCGAACACGCTGGTGAGCCACAGATTCGTCGAGTGGGCCGTCGCGGGGGAGTTGCTCGTCAACCCCGGCGGCGTGACCTGCACGGTGGGCCCGGTGTTGTCGGTCGGCACGTGGCTCAGCATGTACCGTCCGACGAGGTTGTGATTCTGGGCGACCTGATGGTCGATCCGCGCCGTGGCCTGATTGCTGTCCATGCGCTGCGATCCACTGCCGGTCAGCGACCCGAGCGGCACGCTGTACGTCTGGCCGGCCAGCGTGAAGGTCGACGTCCGGCCGTTCGGCGCGCCGGCGGGCAGATGCGCGAGGAGTGCCTGCACCTGCGGCCTGTTGCCCGCGGCGCTCTGCAGGATCTGACGTCCGGCGTCGGTCGGTGCGCCCGTCAGCGTGAAGCCCGATCCGAGCCGCCGATCCGTCCAGCGCTGGTAGGACCCGAAAAAGAACGTCCGATTGCGGAGCACCGGTCCACCGAGCGTTCCCCCAATCTGGTTCTCCACGCGGAACGGCGCGGTCGGCCGCCCGGCAGACTTGTCGAGATTCGTCCGCGCATTCAGGCTGTTGTCGTTGTGGAACCAGAAGCCGCTGCCGTGGAACGTGTTCGTGCCGCTCTTGGTGATCACGTTCATGATCGACCCCGCCGCGCGGCCGAACTCCGCCGAGAACTGGTTCGTGATGAGCCGGATCTCCTGCACGATGTCGGTGTTGTTGACCGGTTGGTTGCGCCCCGTCACGGTTGGATCGTTGACGTCCTGACCGTCGATCATGATGTTGTTCGACCGCAGGCGCGCGCCGTTCGACGAGAAGTTCGCCTCCGCGCCGCCGTTGGAGTAGGCGTTCTGGCCGCTGGCGATCTCGCTGACGCCGGGCGCCGACCGGGCCAGGGTGAAGACATTGCGGCTGGCGATCACCGGCAGCTCCGCCACTCGCGTGCTGTCGAACCGGACGCCCACCTCGGCGTTCGTCGTGTTGATCAGCGGGGCATCGGCGCGGACCTCCACGACCTCGGTCACGGCGGCGGGGCGGATCTCGGCGTTGACGACCGCCGTCTGTCCGACCGACAGCGTCACGCCCGACCGCTCATACCGCGAGAACCCCGAGAGCTCCACCGTCAGCTCGTAGGTGCCCAACGGTGTGTTCAGGAACCGATACACGCCGTCCGCATCGGTCGCAATCGTGCGGCTGACGTTCGTTTCGACATTGCGGGCGGTCACCGTCGCGCCAGGCACGACGCCACCCTGGTTGTCGGTCACCACACCCTGAATCGTGCCGGTCGTGGACTGTGCGGCCACCGGCGTTGCCGCGAGAACGACGGCCAGCAGGCAGGCCGTCGCCACTCGCACGAGCGCGGCGATCGTGACGACGCCCTTCTGAACGCGCGTATGCATGGTGTCTCCTCGTTACAGGAGCCTCTCGGCTCCCGGCGCTCTACGGCAGATGTGCTCGCGCACACGCCGACTCGCCCATCGCCAATCTTACCTCCGCTGTTTGGAAACGGAGATTGGACGTGCAATGGTGAGAAGGACGGGGCATGCGGTGAGACATCTTCCGATCCATCGCGCCGCGATGGATGAGGCGGGTCGGCGCGCCCGTCCCACGGCTGATTCCTGCGAATCGCTGCATCGGCTCTCCGCGCATCGAACGGTCGTGGCGCGCATCTTCGCCGCTAGTCGGCCGTGTCGATCTGCGCCCGCTGCAGCCGGCCGCTGAAATCGACGTAGATCGATTTCCACTCGGAGAACACGTCGAGCGCGGCGGTGCCTGCTTCGCGGTGCCCGTTGCCCGTCGCTTTGGTGCCGCCGAACGGCAGATGAACCTCGGCGCCGATTGTCGGCGCGTTCACGTAGAAGATTCCCGTATAGAGATCACGCATCGCCGTGAACGCGGCGTTCACGTCGCGTGTGTAGATCGACGCCGACAGACCGTAGGTCACGCCGTTGCCGATGGCAATCGCCTCCTCGAGCGATCGGCAGCGCATCACCGAGACGACCGGACCAAAAATCTCCTCTTGCGCAATGCGCATCGTAGGCACGACATCGCCGAAGATCGTCGGCTCGTGGAAGAACCCGCGCGCGTACGTGCCGTCGCACAGGCGGCGCCCGCCGGTGAGCAGCTGGGCACCCTCCTGACGGCCGATTTCGACGTAGCGCTGCACGGTGGCCAACTGCGCGTCGCCGACCAAGGGTCCCATCTGCACGGCCGGATCGATGCCGTTGCCGACGCGAAACCCGCGCGCGCGGTCGACGAACGCCTCGACGAACGCGTCGTACACCGCCTCGTGCACGACCACCCGGCTCGCCGCCGTGCAGCGCTGTCCGCTCGTGCCGAATCCACCCCAGAGGCAGCCGTCCACGGCCAGCTCGAGCTGCGCGTCGTCCATGATCATGACGACGTTCTTGCCGCCCATCTCGAGATGGACCTTCTTGAACGCTGACGCGGCGTTCTGGTTCACCACCCGGCCGACGGCCGTCGACCCGGTAAACGAGACGACCGACACGTCCGGGTGCGTCGCGAGGACGGTGCCGACATCGGCGCCGCCGGTCACGAGATTGACCACTCCCGGCGGGACGCCCGCCTCCTCGAGCACAGTCACGAAATTGACGGCAGAGAGCGGCGTCAACGTCGCCGGCTTGAACACCACCGTATTGCCGCACACGAGTGCGGGGATGATCTTCCAGGACGGAATCGCCATCGGAAAGTTCCACGGCGTAATCACGGCGCAGACGCCCATCGGTTGCCGGACCGACATCGCGAACTTGTTGCGAAGCTCGGACGGGACGGTCTGCCCGTAGAGCCGGCGTCCCTCACCCGCCATGAAGTACGTCATGTCCACCGCTTCCTGGACGTCGCCGCCGGTCTCCTCGAGCACCTTGCCCATCTCGCGCGTCATGTCGCGCGCGAACTCCTCTTTCCGCGCGGCGATCAGCGCCGCGGCGCGGAACAGGATGTCCGCACGCTTCGGCGCAGGGACGAGCCGCCACGACGCGTAGGCGCCCGCCGCCGCCGCGATTGCGTCGGAGGCATCCTCGGCTGTGGACGCCTGAAACACACCGACGAGGTCCTCCTGATCCGCCGGGTTACGGTTCTCGAACACCTGGCCACCGCGCGACGGGACCCAGCGGCCCCCGATGTAGTTGTTGCACGTCATGAGTAATATTCTCCACATCGGCTACGGACGCGCTTGGCGGCCGGGGGCGGATGCAGGATGGGACGGGCCTGACGGGTGGACCAATGTATGTGCGGCAGCGAAAAAAGTTAGCGTCCAGAGACGCCCCCGCATCGGCCGTGGACGACCGCGTAGGATTGGCGTGAAAGTGCGGCGACAATACGGGCATTTTCGCGCATGGCGCGTGGCACGGATCCTGAATCTACGACCGGCGGAAGGCGGGACCCAATGGCGAATATGACCCATGCGCCGGCGCTCGTGCAGAAGGTCGTTGTCGTGGATGGCAACGCAGCGGTGCTCGACATGCTCGAAGCCGTGCTCGACGCGGGCCGTTACGACATGGTGTTCGTGGAGTCGAGCGATTACGCCTATTCGCAGATCCGCAAGGTCCTCCCGAATCTGGTTATCGTCTGCGCGAACATCGAGCGACCCGAGGCGTTTCAACTGCTGACGATGTTGAAGCTCGACGCGAATACGCGCGACATCCCCGTACTCACCTATACGACCGAAGCGGCCGACCAGCGGTTCGAGGGGGCTGCGTCGCAACTCGCCGACGACGAGGACGAGCTGTTGCCCGCGCGCTTCGCGCCGGCCCTGCGCATGAACTAGCAGGCAGTGGGCAACACGCAGTAAATCGCATACACTGGCTACGGCTCAGTCCCTACCAGCTACTATGAGCGAAAGCAAGCGGCAGGCCGAGCGCGTGCCGATGCTCGGCGAGCTGCGCGCGGAAGTCATGGTCTTCCAGCCGATGCTGGTGCGCGAGATCAGCCGCGGCGGCGTGACCGCGGAAACGAGGTTTCCTCTCCAGATCGATTCACTTCACGACCTCCGCCTCACGCTGGCCGACACCTCGGTCGTCGTCAAAGGGCGAGTGGTGCACTCGCACATCAGCGAGGTCGATCAGGACATCGTGGTGTACCGGACCGGCTTCGAATTCGTGGAGCCGTCCACAGCGGTGCACGATGCGATCGTCCATTTCGTCGAGGCGGTGAAAACGAGCCGGAGCAGGGTGTGACTTACCGGCTCTTGAGGTATTGCAGATAGTCGCCTGAAGCTATCCGTTCGGCGCGGCCGAGGGGCGCGTTGTAGAAATACGCCCACGCGTCGGCCACGCGGCCGTCTTCGAGCGTGACACGCGTGAGGTCCCGCGTATAGAGGCTCGTCTCCGGTTCGTCGGCGCGGCATCCCTCGACCTCATCCAGGGCTTGGAGCACGATCGCGGGGTGCATCATCCGGTAGACCTCTCCCCAGACGCGCGCATCGGAGGCAGGAACGGCCGCCGGGTAGATTCCGAGGTCGAACAGTGCCGCGGCGATGGTACCCCGACCCAGAAACAGGAGGTGCTCGTCGACACGCAGCTGCCCCGTCCGGTTGAACGGAGTCATGAGCGTGCCGTAGAAAAACACCAGATCGGTCATCAGCTCGCCAGGAAGGGTACTTGCAACGATTTACGCCGCCCGGGGGCCCGGTGTTTACGGGGTCTGACCCCGAGTCAGACCCCGGGTCTGACCCTCACGGGCGTTCGCTGCCGCGAAGGCCGAGGGCGTCGGCCTGCTCCCGCATGAAGGCGATGACATTCGCGACGTGCTCCTCGAGCGGGAGCCCGAGCTCGGCCGCGCCGCGTCGCAGATCGTCGCGCGAGACTCCCCGCGCAAATGCCTTGTCCTTCATCCGCTTGAGCACCGACGCCGCCTCCAGATCGAGGATGCTCCGCGTCGGGCGGACCAAGGTGGCGGCGGTCACGAACCCCGCCATCTCATCGCAGGCGTACAGCGTCTTTTCGAGCGGCGTGTCGCGCGGCACGCCGCTGTAGTCGGCGTGCGACAGGATTGCGCGCATCACCCACTCGGGATAACCGAGGCGCCGCAGTTCGTCGCAGCCGCGGAACGGGTGATCGGCGGGCGTCTGGTAGCGCTCGTAATCGAAATCGTGCAGCAGCGCCACGACACCCCACGCTTCTTGGTCCTCGCCGAATTTCCGCGCGTAGCCGCGAACGGCGGCTTCGACTGCCAGCGCGTGCTTGCGCAGACTTTCGCCCGTGGTCCAGTCGGTCAGCAGCGCCCATGCCGCTGCGCGCGAGATCTCCACGCTACCGCACCGCCCGCGGGGCCTCGCGCGCGAGCTCGAGCGCGCGATCGATGACGGCGCGCGCCTTTATCGTCAGATCGTACGGCCCGAGCGCGGCGGGATCCACGAAGATGGCGTCGTCGACGTCCGATCCAGGCCGCAGCTCGCCGCCGCACGGCCAGCACAGATAGTCCACCAGCACGAAGTGGTACCGGACGCGCCGCGCATCGTCCAGCTGGATGCGATCGAAGACCTCGATCACCGGACCGACCTCGACGTCCAGGCCGGTTTCCTCCTGCATTTCGCGCGCGACGCCGGCTTCGAGCGTCTCGCCGAGCTCGACCGTGCCGCCAGGCAGGCTCCACCGCCCGGCCAGTGGTTCAAAGCGCCGGCGAACGATCAGCACGTGTCCCTCGCGGACGACGACCGCGCCGACGCCGACAATCGGGCGCTCCGGATACTCGCGGCGATCGCTGCGGTCCCCGGCCACTATTCACCAATGACTTTCACGACCACGCGCTTGCGACGGCGGCCGTCGAACTCCGCATAGAACACGTGCTCCCAGGGACCGAGATCGAGCGTCCCTTTCGTAATCGGCAGCACCACCTGATGTCCCATGAGCGTTCGTTTGAGGTGGGCGTCGGCATTGTCCTCGCCCGTCTGATGGTGACGGTAGTCGCGACCAGCGGGTGCGAGCGCTTCGAGCCACACCTGGAAATCGTGAATGAGGCCGTTCTCCCAGTCGTTCACGTACACCGCCGCTGTGATGTGCATGGGGGATACGAGCACCAGCCCTTCGGCAACGCCGCTCCGCCGGACGATATCGGCCACCTCGTCGGTGATGCGAACGAACTCCTGCCGCTTCTTCGTCTCGAACCACAGGTACTCGGTGAGCGACTTCATGCGGCGTGCAGCGGCAGCGACGGATCGGCGTTGAGATCGAAGCCGGCGACAACGCCTGCCAGATAGCGGCGCAGGCCCGCGGCCGCGATCATCGCTGCATTATCCGTCGACAGCGCCAGGCTCGGCACGAACACCGGCACGCCGCGCGCGGCGCCGCGCGCCTCCGCCTCCTCGCGAAGCCGGCTGTTCGCCGACACGCCGCCGGCGATGCCCGCGCTCCGCGCGCCGTACCAGCGGACCGCGTCGAACAACTGATCGAGCAGCGTCTCGACCACGACGCGCTGAAAGCTGGCGGCAATATCCGCCACTTCGGCTGGCGGCAGCGGAGCGCCCGCGCCGCGCTCGGCGCGCCGCGCGGCCACGTGCCGCACGACTGCCGTTTTGAGGCCGCTGAAGCTGAAGTCGCGGCGTCCCGGCAGATGCGGCGCGTTTCGGTCCGCGTGCGTGAGCCGCGTCTTTGGCAACGGCACGGCGCGATCGTTGCCGTGACGCGACAGGAGATCGATGGCAGGCCCGCCCGGATAGCCAAGCCCGAGCAGCTTCGCCACCTTGTCGAACGCTTCACCCGCCGCATCGTCGCGCGTGCGGCCCAAGAGCTCGTACCGTCCGGGCTGCTCGAGGCGATACAGGCTCGTATGCCCGCCGGACACGACGAGGACGACCGCCGGCAGCGGCATCTCGCCCCCTTGCAGGACCAGCGATTCGATATGGCCAGCGAGGTGATGGACGGGGATCAGCGGTACGCCACGCGCCCACGCGAGCGACTTTGCGAACGCCAGTCCCACCAGCAGCGATCCGACGAGCCCGGGGCCCTGCGTCACCGCAATCGCGTCGTAGTGGGCGCCTCCACTGTCGTCGAGCGCCTGCTGCACGACGCCGCAGATGTCGCGCACGTGTTGCCGCGCTGACAACTCCGGCACCACGCCCCCCCACTCGCGATGGACCGCGGCCTGCGACGCAACGACGCTCGACCGTACGCGCCACGGGCGCTGCGCGTCCCCCGTCTCCTCGACGACAGCCGCCGCCGTCTCGTCACAGGACGTTTCGATGCCGAGGATAATCATGAAGTAGGCAGTAGGCAGTGAGCCGTAGGCAGGACGGCATGCCGATTCGGTTCAGCTTAGCTCGACACGGCCAACTGCATATTGCCTACTGCCTACCAGTTCCGCCAGTGACGCCTCGTACGGCGCGCGCACGACACCGCGCTCGGTGACGATGGCGGTGACGTATTCGGCGGGCGTGACGTCGAACGCCGGGTTTCGCACGCGGGCGCCGGCCGGCGCGAGCCGCGCCGATCCGACGTGCGTCACCTCGCGCGCGTCGCGCTCTTCGATCGGAATCCGGCTGCCGTCTGGTGTCCCCAGATCGATCGTCGAGATTGGCGCGGCCACATAGAACGGGATGCGATGCTCCCGGGCGAGGATCGCGACGCCGTACGTGCCGATCTTGTTGGCGACGTCGCCGTTGGCGGCGATTCGATCTGCACCGACCACGACGAGATCCACGAGCCCCTGGCGCATCATCGCCGCCGCCATATTGTCGGTGATGACCGTCGTGTCGATGCCGTCCTTGACCAGCTCCCACGCCGTGAGCCGCGCGCCCTGGAGGAACGGCCGCGTCTCGTCGGCGAGCACCGCCACCCGCTTGCCGCGCTCCACAGCCGCGCGAACCACGCCCAGGGCGGTGCCGTAACCGGCCGTCGCCAGAGCGCCGGCGTTGCAGTGCGTCAGCACGGTGGCCGAGTCGGGGACAAGTGCGGCGCCGTGCGCGCCCATGGCACGGCAGCTCGCGACGTCTTCATCGTGGATCCGCCGTGCCTCGGTCTCGAGCCGCTGCGCGATCTCGGCGACCGAGCCGCCGGCCTGCGCGGCGTCGGCAAACGTCCGCTTCATGCGCTCGATCGCCCAGAACAGGTTGACCGCGGTGGGTCGCGTGGCGGCCATCCGGTCGCACGCCCTCTGAAACTCCGTCGCGAGTTGCTTCGTCCCCGTGGCGTTGCTCCGCTTCAGTCCGAGCGCGATGCCCATCGCGGCGGCCACGCCAATCGCCGGCGCGCCGCGAATCACCATCGTCTTGATCGCGCGCGCCACCTCGGCCGCCGTACGACACGTGACATACACCTCGGCCGACGGCAGCTTCCGCTGGTCGATCATGACGACCGCGTCGTCCTTCCATTCGATGGTGGGAAGCATGCTTCGTAGGCAGTAGACAGTACGCGCGAACGACTCAACGAGTTCGCGAGCGCGGTCGCACGGCGACTACCACATCGCTCGACATCAGACGACGCCTCCCAGCAAGCATAACGTGGGTCTCCAATTCCCGAATCGACCCATGGGCGACGGACAGTTGGGTCCCGAACTCGCCGTTCGTGCGCCCTACTTCAGCGATCGCGCATCAAAAGGCAGCGGCAACAGTGCCCTCAGTCGATGCCGTCCCGTCTCGCCGCGAGGGTTCGCCAGAATCACCTCGAGATCGCCGCCGAATTCCCACAGGATCTGCCGACACGCGCCGCACGGGGGAGTGGGCGTCGCCGCTGCCGCGACGATCGCGATGCGGCGGAACCGGCGATGGCCTTCTGAGAGCGCCTTGAACATCGCGACGCGCTCGGCGCAGATCGTGAGACCGTAGGTCGCGTTCTCGATGTTGCAGCCGGTGACGATGATGCCGTCGGCGGTCTGGAGCGCAGCTCCAACCTTGAAGCGCGAAAACGCGGCGTGGGCGCAGCGTCGGGCCTGCCTGGCGGCGCGAATCAGCTCAGAGTCGTCCAACGATGCCCTCGAGCAGCGCGATAAACGCGCCGCGCACCCGCCGTGCGGTCTCCAACACCTCTTCGTGATTCAGCGGCTGTGGCAGGACGCCGGCGGCCATGTTCGTGATGCATGAGATCCCCAGGACCTCGATCCCCATGTGTCGCGCCGCAATCGCCTCGGGCACGGTGGACATGCCCACCGCATCGGCGCCGATCGTGCGCAGGTAGCGGATCTCGGCCGGCGTTTCATAGCTGGGACCGAGACACGCGGCGTACACGCCATGCGTGACCGCAATACCCCGTTCGACGGCAACCTCACTCGCCAACCGCCGTAATCGTCCGGAATACACCTCTGTCATGTCCGGAAAGCGCGGCCCGAACCGTTCGTCGTTGTCCCCGACGAGCGGGTTCGCGCCGAGCAGGTTGATGTGATCGTCGATCACCATCAGCATACCCGGCGTGAAGCTCGTGTTCACGCCGCCTGCCGCATTGGTCACGATGAGCTGCTTGACGCCGAGACGCGCCATGACGCGGGTGTTGAAGACGACTGCGGCCGCTGGATGTCCCTCGTAGAGATGCACGCGGCCCGCCAACGCCGCGACGCGCTTGCCGGCCGTGTTGCCGATCACGAGGCGCCCGGCGTGGCCGATGACGTTCGACGCGGGCCAATGCGGGAGGTTCTCATAGCCGATCGCAACGGCGTCGGTAAGCGCGTCGGCGAAGTCGCCAAGACCCGACCCGAGGACAATCGCGACGTCGGGTGCGCGGGCGCCGGATCGCGCTCTGACCGCCGCAGCTGCGGCGTCCACCCGATCGAACATCGACGCCCCGCTCACAGCAACATGCCGGCGATCGTCGCGCTGACGAAATTCGCGAACGTGCCCGCGAGCATCGCCCGGATGCCGAGCCTGGCAAGATCGTGCCGCCGCTCCGGCGCGAGGGCCCCGATCCCGCCGATCTGAATCCCGATCGAGCTGAAGTTCGCGAAGCCGCACAGGGCAAACGTGGCGATCGTGAACGAGCGCGGGTCGAGCGTGTCCTTCAGCGGACCAAGCTGCGAGTAGGCGACGAACTCGTTGAGCACCATCCGGGTGCCCAGAAGGTTGCCCACCGTCGGCGCGTCGGCCCACGGCACGCCCAGGCTCCAGGCGAGCGGCGCGAGCGCCATCCCGAAGATGCGCTGCATGCTCAAGTCGATCCCCACAGCACTGCCGATCAGCCCGAGGCACGCGTTCACGAGCGCAATCAACGCCAGAAACGAAATCAACATCGCCCCCACGTTGAGGGCAAGGTGAAGCCCCTCTCCAGTGCCACGACCAACCGCGTCGATGACATTGACGTCGGTCTTCTCGATCTGGAGGCGGACGGTGCCCATCGTCTCAGGCACCTGGGTCTCGGGCACGAACAGCTTGGCCATCATCAGCGTGCCGGGCGCGGTCATGATCACGGCCGTGAGCAGGTGCTGCGCTTCGATGCCGAAAAGGATGTAGGCGGCCATGATGCCGCCGGAGATGTGCGCCATTCCCGCCGTCATGACCGTCATCAGCTCCGACTCGGTCATGCGCGGCAGAAAGGGCCGGATCGTCAGCGGCGCCTCCGTCTGGCCCATGAAGATGCTGGCGGCGACGTTGAGCGTTTCCGCGCCACTCGCCCGCATGACGCGCCGCATCCCGACCGCAAACGCGCGGACGATGAGCGGCATGACGCCGAAGTAGTACAGCATCGCGAACAACGCCGCGATGAAGATGATCGTGGGCAGGACCTGGAACGCGAAAATCGTCGCGTACTGCGCGCCCTCCGCCCCGAGCACCGTGGTCATGACGCGCGGCCAGACTTGCGGATCGCCGAGCGGACCGAAGACGAACGACGAGCCCACGGACGCGAACCCGAGGAGCCGGGTGACGGCCGTGCCGGCGGCCTGGAACACCGCACGCCCGGCGCCCGTCTTGAGCACGATCAGCGCGAAGAGGAACTGCAGCCCCAGGCCCCAGGCAACGGTCCGGTAGTCGATGGCGCGACGCGCGGACGACAGGCAGTAGGCAAGTGCCAGCAGCACGCCCAGGCCCGCGACCGACTGCACACGCGGCGCGCCGGCCCATCCGACCGCGATGCCCGCCGCGCCGATGACGGCGAGACCCATCAGCACGAGCGCATCCGCGCGTGTCCACGGCTGCTGTCCCCGACGGGCGCGGTCTTCCTGCGCGATGCCGATGACCCCACTCATCGGACTTCCGCCTGAACGGCCGGGCGCGGCGCCGGTGCGGACTCGCCGATGGCGAGCGCGGCCCGGCAGGCCGCGAGCGCGGCCTCGAGGCCGCGACCGCCACGATGACAGAGCTCGAGCACCGGCTGTCCCTCGCGCACCGGTTCGCCCGGTTGGATGCGCACAATCACGCCGACGGCGTGATCGACGGGGTCGTCAACCTTCGTGCGTCCCGCGCCGAGGGCGCAGCTCGCGCGCCCAATCGCCGCCGCACCGATCCGCTCGACATAGCCGGATCGAGGCGCCCGTACGAGTTCACGATCGGGAGCGACCGGAAGCAGCCCGGCGTCGTCGACGATCCGCGGGTTGCCACCATGGGCCTCGATCATCCGCCTGAACGTGTCGAGCGCCCGCCCCGAGCCCAGCGCGCCTCTGACCCGATCCGCCGCCGTCGCTTCATCAGTCTCGACACCCGCCAGCACGACCATCCGCGACGCCACACGGACGACGATGTCCGTGAGGTCCTCGGACCCGCCGTGCTTCAGCATCTCGAGGCATTCGATGATTTCCAGGGCGTTGCCGACCGCGCGGCCAAGCGGCGCCTCCATGTCGGTGATCATCGCTTCCGTGGGCAGGCCGCGGCGCTTGCCGATCGCCACCATTGTCTCGGCCAGCGCCCGGGCACTGGCCAGGTCCTTCATGAACGCGCCGTCGCCGGTCTTGACGTCCAGGATGAGCGCATTGCTCCCCTCCGCGAACTTCTTGCTCATGATGGACGACGCGATGAGTGGAATACTCTCGATCGTCGCGGTGACGTCGCGCAAGGCATAGAGCCGTTTGTCGGCGGGCGCCAGCGACGCGGACTGGCCGATGATGCTCGCCCCGATGCGCCGCAGGACGCGCTTGAACTCATCGATCGACAGATCCGTGCGGTATCCCGGAATCGATTCCAGCTTGTCGACGGTTCCGCCGGTGTGTCCCAGCCCGCGTCCGGACATCTTGGGCACGACGACACCGCAGGCGGCGGCCAGTGGAACCACGACGATAGAGACCTTGTCGCCCACTCCGCCGGTGCTGTGTTTGCCGATCTTGACCCCGGGGATATCGGACAGATCGATGCAGTCGCCGGACCGGGCCATCGCCTCGGTCAGCCAGGCCGTCTCCTGGTCGGACATCCCCCGGATGACGATCGCCATCAGGAGGGCTGCCGCCTGGTATTCGGGAATCTCTGCCGCCGTGATACCCCCGACAAACCTCTGGATGTCCTCGCGCGAAAGCGTGTGTCCATCGCGCTTCTTCGCGATGACGTCGACAAAGCTCATGGAGAAACGGTCAGTATAATCTGACAGGACGTACGCACCCGGACCTGACAGTTGCCCAGTCCCGCTCCTGCCGCCGAACCGTTGTCCGTCGAACAGAGCGCCTTGCTCGCGGATTTCGCCCGTGCGTGCCGCGTTGCCGCGCGATCCGTGTCGCTGTACCCGGCGACGCATCCGTCGATTCAAGCGTCGCTCACGCGCGTGATCACCGCCGCGGAGCGGCTGATTACCGGCGACGACATCCAGATCACGGTGCTCCCCGCCATTCTGGCCATCGACGGACGCGCGCCTGCCAAGCCTGATGCGTCCATCGTCGAGCTCGCCGAGTTGATGCACGCCCGCTTAATCGGCGGGCTCCGCATGGAGCGCGGCGCGGACGTGCACGACTGGCATGCGCTCCTGCTGCTGGTCGCGCGTCCGCCCGAGGAGCTGATGGCGGAGGGCGGCATCGGCAAGGCATGGACGGCTGCCGGCCGCGGCCACTTCGAGATCAAGGAAATCGACTACGCGGAAGTTCTGCGCGAGCGGGCCGGCGGCGATGGTGGACAGTGGGACGCGATCATCGCCTACTGTCTCAGTGGCGCCGCCGGGCCGCTCGACGAAACCGGACTCGCCGCCCTTCTCGATACGCTCGGCAACTCGAAACGCTTCTCCGAACTCCTCGAGCGGCTGCAGACCGCCGCCACGGGCGGCGACCTCACGATGGGAGCGAAGGCGGCGGCGCTGCTGCGGCTCATCGAACAACTGCTCGAAACGACCGCACAAATGCCGAAGGAGCAGGGCGAAGATGCCGTGCTGCAGACGGCCGCGGACGCAATGTCGCGCGTGACGCCCGACATGCTCCTGGAGGTCATCCGGCAGACCATGTCACCCGAACCGGCGCAGGCACAGGTCGCCACGGCGGTCGTCAACCGCATCAAGGACGAGACGGTTGCCTCCTTCATCGCCACATCCGTCGTCGCTGATCGCGGTGCGTCGGAACGGCTGGCGCAGGCCTTCGAAGCGCTGGTGCCCGAGCTGGACCGCAAAGACCGACTGCTCGACCTCGCCAAAGACGAGGTGGCGGAGACCCCGCTCGGACGGGAGACCGGCTTCGAGGACCTGTGGCAGTCAGCGCGCCAGATGCTCAGGTCGTATTCCGACAGGTTCTACGTGTCGGAGGACTACGCCCGCGAGCTGTCGAAGGCGCGCACGCACGCCATTGACGTCGAACGGGTGTCCGACGATCCCCCGGAACGGATCCACGGCTGGGTGTCGACGGTCGACGACGCGATCATCAAGGAGCTCGATCTGCGGCTGCTCCACGATTTGCTGAAGCTCGAGAATCAGCCTGCGCCGTGGGCCGAGGTCGCACGCACGGCCATGGGCGAGCTCGATCGCCGGCTGCAGGCGGGCCAGGTGGACGAGGCGCGGCGGCTCGCCCAGCGGATCATCCGCGAGACCGAGCCCGGGGGCCGCGAGGCGCTCCGCGCGGCGGCCGATGCGGCACTCGAATCGCTCGTCTCCGGCCCCTTCGTGGGGCACCTGGTGGGCCGCTTGCGGACCAGTGAGGACACCGAGGTCGCGAAGCTTACGCGGCTCTGCCAGTCGATCGGCCCACGCATCATCAAGCCGCTGGCGCAAGCGCTCGCCACCGAAGACAACGTCCGCGCCATCCGGCACGTGCGCGACCTGTTATTCGCGTTCGGGGCGGTCGGCCGCGAGTCGGTCGAGCAGCTGAAACTCTCGCCGAATCCCGCCGTCCGACGGACGGCGATCGACCTGCTGCGCATGCTCGGCGGGCCCGAGGCGCTCGCCGAGCTTGCGACGATGCTCGAGGATCGCGACCCACAGGTGGAGCGCGAGGCGATCCGCGCACTCGTTCGCATCGGCTCCGACGACGCGCTCGCCCTGCTGCGTCGCGGCCTGATGGCGGAAGCCACGCGGATGACCACGCTGAAGGAGATCATTGGCCTACGCGACGAGCACGTGGTGCCACTCCTCTGCACGGTGCTGAACGAGCTTCCGCCGCGCGGGCCGCTCGTCAAGGTGCACGGACAGGTGATGGACGCTCTTGGCGCGTTGGGCGACCACGAGGAGTCGACGGCCGCGCTGCGGGCTGCGCTGTACCGCGGCGAATGGTGGGCACCGTACCGGACGGCGGCCCTGCGGAACGCAGCGGCGGCGGCACTGCGGCGCATCGGATCCCCGGCGACGCTCGGCATCCTGGAGGAGGCGGCTCGCACCGGTAGCCGTGGCGTCCGCAAGGCGGTGCTGCCGCATCTGCGCGTGTCGCCGCATCGGGCACAACAGCACGTATGAGCGCGGTACAGAAGACCAAGCTGGCGGAAGAACTGCTCCGGCGCCTCGCCGCCGGGCTGCGCGCGGTGCAGCTCTACGCCCCCACACACCCGCTCGTCGGTCGCAACATCACGGCGCTCGCCGACACGCTGCAGCTGACCCTTGCCGCCATGCCCTCGATCGCAGTCGGCATCGTCGGCGACATTCCCGTGCCCCGCGCCGGCGAGAACATGGCCAAGCTGATCGCCCAGTTCCAGGACGCCGGCATCGAACGGATCGTCTTCGACAGCGGCGTCACATCCGCCGAGTTGGCCGAGCTCGTTCAGAAGATCGGCGGCCGCGACGCGCGCGAGGCGACGAAAACGCTCGCGCTGCAGCACATCCGCGTCGGCCGTCTGCAGGTCGAGAAGGGCGAAACATCGACGGTCGAGAAGAGGGATTACCGCCGCCTCTACAACGAGGCGGTCTCGGTGGCCGGGCGGCTGTGGGAGAGTGCCGAGACCGAAGGCACACCCGACGCTGACGCGGGACGGAACGTCGTCGACTCCCTCGCGGAGGAGGTGTCGCGCAACCGCACGGCGCTCCTCGCGCTCACCGCCCTCAAGAGCTACGACAGCTACACCTTCACGCATATGGTGAACGTGTCGATCCTGGCCATGGCACAGGGGCGCGGGCTGGGCATCGAGGGCTCGCTGCTACGAGAGATCGGGATCGGCGCGCTGATGCACGACATCGGGAAGGTCCGGACGCCGTCCGATATCCTGAACAAGATCGAGAAGCTGACCGCCGACGAGTTCGAGATCCTGCGTCGCCACCCGGTCGATGGCGCGGAGATCTTGCGCCGCACGCGAGGGATGCCGAGGCTCGCGCCGATCGTCGCCTTCGAGCATCACCTGCGGCTCGACGGCACCGGCTACCCCTTTCGTGTCTCGCGCCCAATACTGAATATCGGGACCATGCTGTGCGCGATTGCCGACGTCTATGACGCGATGCGCTCGCAGCGCGTGTACCAGGATTCGTTTCCGACAGATCGGATTCTCGCGGTCCTGCAACGGAATGACAACAAGCAGTTCGACCAGCATCTGGTCCGCCGGTTCGTCCAGCTGATGGGCATCTATCCCGCGGGCAATCTCGTCCGGCTGAAGTCAGGCGAGATCGCCGTGGTCCTCAAGGCCTACGCGTCCGATCCCTACCGTCCCCGCGTCCGGCTCCTGTTCGACACGAGTGGCGCGCGGCTCGAGCGCCCCGTGGAACTGAACCTGTGGGAGGCGGGCGAAGGAGATCCCCAATCGATCGAAGCGCCGGTCGATCCCGCGCAATACGACATCGACCCGCTCTCATATCTGTGATGTCCCTTGCGGTGCCACGAGCGCGGCGTGCGGCGTGCAGCGTGGCGGCCGTATGGTTGGCGTGGTCCGCCACGCAGCATGCGCAACTGGAGCCGCCACCCGCGATGCTCGTATCGGAGACCGCGCCGCCTGGCATCGATCGGGGGCTCCGTGCCAGCGATCCGCCTCGCGCCCCCCGCACCGACCTCTCGGGTGAGCCGTTCCTGCGCGGCAGCGTCATCGTCAGGTTCCGACCGGGTACGTCGCCGAACGCGCAGCGCGCGATCCTCGCGCAGGTGGCCGGCACAGCGGAACGCCCGCCCAGCTACGCCAACTTCGACATCGTTGCGATCGACGAGGACGTCGACCCGGAAACCGCGGCCGCGCGGCTCGACGCACAGCCGGATGTCGAGTACGCACAGGCGCGCTACCGCGTCTATCCCCGGTTCGTGCCGAATGATCCAATGTACCCGCGTCAGTGGAACTATCCCGCGATTGACATGGAGCGCGCGTGGGACATCAACCCGGGAGCCACACCGGCCATCACCGTCGCGGTGCTCGACACCGGCGTCGCGTTTCGCTCGGGCATGATGCGGTATCACACACGTGCGTTTCGTCTGCTGCCCAACGGACCCGTTTTTCCGTCGTTGGGCGCGATCGACGTGCCCTTTGCCGCCGCGCCGGATCTCACCGGCGCGGGCCGCTTCGTCGCCCCCCGCGACTTCATCTGGGAGACAACGACCCCGTTCGATCTCGACGGCCACGGCACACACGTGGCGGGCACGGTCGGCCAGCTGACCAACAACGGCGTCGGCGTCGCGGGCATGGCGTTCAATGTCCGCATCATGCCGGTGAAGGTCATTGCCAGCATGTGGGATCTCATCTTCCGGAGCCCCCAACAGGGCACCGACGATGTGGTCGCACGTGGGATCCGCTACGCGGTCGACAGTGGAGCCAAGGTCCTGAACCTGAGCATCGGCCGGCTCGGGCCGCCCGCGCCGGCGCTACGTGATGCGATTGCCTATGCGGTGTCCCGAGGCGCCTTTGTCGCCGTTGCCGCCGGCAATGACTTCGAGACGGGCAATCGTGTGGAGCGTCTGGCGGAGTTCGCGCCGCAGATCCAGGGAATGGTCGCCGTCGGCGCCGTGGGGCGGGATCGGCAACGTGCCTTTTACTCGAACACCGGCGCCTATGTCGAGATCGTGGCGCCTGGCGGGAACACGCGGGTCGGCGGCACGTCTGGCGGAATCCTCCAGCAGACGTTCGATTTCAATCTGGTCGAGACGTACCTGGGCGACCCCGCCGGGTTCGGCCCGCCGCGCTTCGATGCGTTTACCTTCGACTATCTCCAGGGAACGTCGATGGCGTCGCCGCACGTTGCCGGCGCCGCGGCGCTGTTGATGCAGCAGGGGATCACCGCGCCAGCCGCCATCGAAGCCGCGATGAAGCGCTCCGCCACCGATCTCGGTCCGCCGGGGCGCGACAACGAGTACGGCGAGGGACTCATCAACCCGCGGGCATCGCTCCGCGGTCTGGGACTCACCCGATGAGGACGGCCTGCATCGCCGCGATGTGCCTCCTTTCCTCTGCGGTTGCGCAGGCGCAGCCGACCCAGATCAGGGTCCGCGGTTTCGCCGATATTGGGTCGACGACGTTCAACGCGGGTGAGAGCTTCGCAGCCGTGCTTGGCCGCGATGTCGGTGCGGTGTTCGGCGGTGGCGGCGACGCGGTGTTCCCGCAGCGAGTCTTCGTCAGCGTCCGCGCATCGCGGTTCCGGCGCACCGGGGAGCGCGTGTTCCTGTTCGAACGCGAGCGCTTTGGTCTGGGAATTCCGACCACCGTGACGGTGACGCCGCTAGAGCTCACGGGCGGGTACCGCTTCGATTACGGCTGGCGGGTGGTGCCGTACGCAGGCGGCGGCATCGGCTCGCATCACTACACTGAGACGTCGCAGTTCGCCGGCGGCGGTGAAGACGTCGCGCGGCCTTTTCTCGGCTACCACCTCATGGTCGGCTATGAGATCCGCATCGCCCGCTGGATCGGCACCGCCGCCGAAGCGCAATGGGCGACGGTGCCCGACGCGCTTGGCGCTGATGCGAACAGCGCGGCGCGGGAGTTCGACGAATCGAACCTCGGCGGCACCACGGTCCGCGTCAAGCTGATCATCGGGCGATGAGGGCGGCCTCGTTCCGAGCGCAGGTGCTGGCAGTTGTTCGGCGCATTCCGCGTGGACGCGTGGCGACCTATGGTGACGTGGCAGCGTTGGCAGGCCGGCCCCGGGCGTGGCGCGCTGTCGGCACGATCATGCGCGGCTGCGACGATCCATCCATGCCGTGCCACCGCGTCGTGGCGGCGGCTGGGGCACTGGGCGGCTACGGCGGCAATCTCCAGCTCAAGCGTGAGCGCCTCCGTGCTGAAGGCATCGAGGTTGGCCCCACCCGCATCCGGCGGTTTCAGGAGATCCGCTGGGGCACCACGACCGGCCGCGTACGCTAGCGCTCGTCGGGTCGACACAGTATTTTATCGGGGCCGGAGTCGCGGCAATGTGAGGAACCGACATGGAGCTCAGCCGTCCCCACCGGCCGCGCGTCTCTCGCGAAACGCGGCTCCTGCTCAGCACGGTCCTCCTGTCAGTGTTCGCGCTCTGGGTGCTCGCACGCGTCCGTTTTCCCGACCAGCCCCCGGCAACGACCGCGTTGCAGCCGCTTCTCACGCAGTTGGGCGCGCGGCCGACCTTCGCTGACCTGGCTTCGGAGCTCGACGACCTGCGCCAGCGTCTCGGGGCATTGTTCGTGGAGGGCGCGCTGCGCATCGGGCCCGATACCGCCCTCGTGCCCCTCGACGCGTTCGACACGGTGCCGGGGCCGGACGGTGGGCCTGACGTCATTGCGGCAGATCCAGTCTCGAGATTGGCCGTCTTGCGTACAGCGCCATCTGCAGCGCCGCCACCGGAGCCGTGGCGGCCGGACGATCTGCTCCGACCGCGGTACCTGATCGCGGTCAATCCATCGGGCGGCGGTCTCGCGCTTCAGCCGGTGCTCGCCGGACCGCTCATCCCGGCCACGACCCCCCCTTGGCGCGAGCCGCTCTGGCGGCTCCCCGCGGGCAGCGGGGTTGCCGCCGGCTCGTTTGTGTTTACGACGGACGCGCGGCTCGTCGGTCTCGTCGTCGACGTAGCCGACGCTGTCGCCATCGTCCCGGCGTTGGCGCTGCTCGAGGAAGGGACCCGGCTGCTCACCTCGGGCCCGCGCGCGCGGGGGTATGTCGGGGTCGATGTGCAGGCGCTGACGCCACCGGTCGCCCGCGCTGTCGGCGCGAACACGGGGGTCGTCGTGGCATGGGTGGACCCGGACGGACCTTCCGCCCAGAGCCTGGCAATTGGAGACGTGATCGAGGCCGTCGACGAGCAGCCGCTGGCGACACCACGGCACTGGGCGATCCATACCGCGCGTGCGCCCACCGGCCACCCGATCATGGTTCGCGTGCGGCGCGGCGACGACCTGCGGACTATCGGGCTCATCGCAGCCCCGCAGCATCCGGCTGCCCGCGCGAGCGCCCTCGGCCTCGCGCTCCGCAATGTGCCCCGCACCGGCTCGATGGTCGTCGACGTCGAGACCGGCTCGGCGGCGGATCGGGCTGGACTGAATCCCGGCGATGTCATCACGCGGGCGGGCGCGACGATCGCACCCACGCCCGCGGCGGTGCGCGGTGCGTTCGAGCGCGCGGAAGGGACGGCGGTGCTCATCGCCTATACGCGCAACGGCACGCACGGCGTGACGGCCCTGGAGCAGCGATGACGCGTTTTCCGGAGGCCGTGCTGCTGCTGATCGTCGGCGTCGTGCTTGGACCGGACGGCCTCAGTCTGCTCTCGGATAGGGTGCTGGCCATCGTCGACCCCGCCATGCCGGTCGCGCTCGTCGCGCTGGGCATGCTCGTCGGCGTGCACTCGAGCGTGCAGGGCCGTCGCGAGAAGTGGCTGTTCGCCGCCGCGGCGACGGAAGCCGCCATCACCGGTACGGTCGTGACGGCGGGGTTGCTGCTGACAACGCCGATCGGCGGTTCGCCGCCCGTGTTGATCGCGCTCGTGCTGGGCGTGTGCGCGGCCTCGTCAGCAGCAGCCTCGTGGCGGCCTGCCGCCGAACGCATGATCGCGGAGCGCATCGGCGAGCTCGACGCGCTGCTGCCGATCGCCGTCGGCGCGGCGGCGCTCGCGTGGTTGCGAACACCATCACTGGCCGAGGCAATACTGCTCGCGCTGCAGGCGTGCGGCGTCGCCCTCGTCATCGTGGCCGCCACGTGGCTGCTCATCGCCCGCGCCGCTTCTGAAATCGAGCAGCGCGTGTTTACGGTGGCGCTCCTGCTGCTCCTCGGAGGCGCGGCGGACTACCTGTCGCTGTCGTCGCTCCTCAGCGGCCTGGTCGCCGGCTTGTTTCTCGAGCGGGTGGGCGGACCGGCGCGCGACGCCATCAGCCGCAACGTCCTCCAGTTCGAGCGACCGCTCATCGCTCTCGTGCTGCTCGTGATCGGCGCGCGCGTCGATCTACCGCCCGCGGCGGTCGGCCTCGGTGTCGCGTTTCTGGTGCTGCGAAGCAGCGGCAAGCTCGTGGGCGGCTGGATGGCGGCGCGCGTGGCGGGCACCGTGACGCCGCGCCAGCTGGGCGCCGGTCTGCTGGCGCCTGGCGTGTTGGGGCTCGCCTTCGCGTTGAACGCGGTCCGCGTGACCGGTCCCGAGGGCGCGATCATCCTGGGCGCCGCCACCGTAGGCACCGTCGGGTCCGAGCTGATCGCGGCGCTGGTTCGGCGGGAGCCCTCGTGAGACGGCTGGCGGCGTTGCTGCTCGCCGTCGGGGCGGTCCTCTGGGTGCAGCACCTCGGGCCGACCGATCCGGCTCGCGGCGGCACAGCTCTCGCCCTCGGATTCACCCTGCTTGGCGCGTGGATCGCCGGGGACGTCATTCGCCGGTTGCGCATGCCGCGCCTCACGGGATACCTCCTCTTCGGCGTGCTCGTCGGTCCTCTCGCCAACGTCATCAGCGTTCCGATGGCGGAGCAACTGCAGGCGATCACGGGCGTCGCCACCACGCTCATTGCGCTCATCGCGGGCCTGTCGTTGAACGTCGAGCGCCTCGGCCGGCGTCTGATCGCGATCGCCTACATGACCGGCACGACACTCGCGGTCGCCCTCGCCGGCGTGTTCGTCTTCGCGTGGCTCGCCTGGCCGTGGCTTGGGGTCGCTCCCGACGCGGGTGGAGTCGAACGATTCGCGATGGTCGGTTTGCTCGCCATAATCGTGGTGAGCTTCTCGCCGACGATGACGGCCGCCGTCACTTCCGAGACACGCGCGCGCGGGCGACTCAGCGAGCTCGTCCTCACGATGGTGATCCTGGCCGACCTCGGGCTGCTGGTGTTGTTCTCGCTGGGTATGCAGCTGGCCCGGTTCGTTTTCGGAACCGGAGGCGAGCAGGTGACGCTGCTGGCACGCTTCGGGTGGGAGGTCGGCGGTGCAGCCGCATTCGGCGCGCTCGTGGGCGCCCTGTTTGCCCTGTACGTGCGCTACGTCGGGCGCGAAATCGCGCTGGTCCTCATCGCCGCATGTACGCTGCTCAGTCAGGTCGGGACGACGCAGGAGTTCGAGCCGCTGCTGGCAGCGGTGACCGCCGGACTAGTCATCGAAAACCTCGCCGTCGCCCAGGGCGACGCGCTGCGGGCGGCCGTGCAGCGAGCGGCGCCACCAGTCCTGCTCATCTTCTTCGTGGCGGTTGGCACGTCGCTGCGGCTCGATGCGCTC
>Ga0187893_10001889_pt1 | contig 47851 bp, 42 predicted proteins | sample MA1701074metaG_FD_139574 | JGI IMG/M metagenome (GOLD analysis project Ga0187893, IMG submission 139574) | White microbial mat communities from a basaltic lava cave in the Kipuka Kanohina Cave System on the Island of Hawaii, USA - MA170107-4 metaG ... | reverse complement strand
CTCAATCTCCTCAATCGACACGCCGTCCAAAACAAAGCCGCCGCCCTCCGCAGACACGCCGCCCGACCTTACGAAGCCTTGGCCCTTATCCGAAGCAAAGACGACTTTTGAAAGACCCTGGATTGCACCTCCCGTGCCTTGATGCAACGGTCTGTTTAGTGGTAGAATAGCCTTAGTCCTCACGGAACGGGGTCGTCCCGGATTGCCGGGCATCTCGCAATTTTGCACGGCGAGCAGGGTCGGCGAAGGGCAGAACATGCTCAAGCGATCGCATCATCATGATCGGCGTGCGGCGAGCCTGCTGTCGGGAGTTCAGCGAGGGTGGCTCACTTTCGCCCTGATCCTCACCGCGCTTCTTCTGGCGAACACACTTTACCTTTTAGCCAATCGGTTGGCGTCCACGGTCCTGCCGGGGGTAACGGCCGAGCAATACGCTGAAGGCACGTACACGATTTCCAAGCTGTTTCAAGTGATGGTGCTGTCGCACACCGGGTTGGGTTTTCTAGTCGTCGCACTGCTTCTGGTGTTCGCAGTGTGGCACTTGCCAAAAGTGTGGAGGCGGCATCGGCGTCAAACGGTGGTGAGCGGATTGTTCTTTCTGACCAGCGGACTGGTTTTGGCGATCACCGGCCCGTTCATCATGTACGCGGCCGCCTCGCGCGAGCATTCCTGGGTGTGGTGGACGCACGTGATCGCGGCGGCGGTCGTGCCCGCGGCATACCTCGCGCACCGCCTCCTTTCCCATGTGCCCGCCCAACCGCGGGCGATGGTCAGGTTCGCAACCTTGGTCGGCGGCGCCGCGGCGGTGGTGTTTGGGTTCCATTTGATGAGTAGTCGTGACACGACCATGACACCCGAAGCGCGACTTGCCCTGGCCAAGGGTAGCTACACCGGGCCCGGATCGAAGGCGAGAAACCTCGGTGAGTTCATCGATGGGCCTTATGTCCCAGTGGGGTACGTTCCACCGGCCAGCCCCTTCTTTCCCAGCGCCGCAACCACCACCACGGGCGACTACCTTCCGGAACGGATCATTACTCGCGGGGACGTCTCATCGCCTGAAAAGCTGTCGCCGGACCTGGACCGGATCGGCTTTGTAGTCAATGAGAAAATCGGGGCCGACACCTGCCAGCGGTGTCACGCGGACATCGTGGAGCAGTGGTCGAAATCGGCCCATCGCTTCGCTTCGTTCAACAACCCGTTCTACGAGGCCACGATCAACGACATGCGTGAGAAGGCTTTGTCGCCGACCAAGGGCGTGACCGAGCACGTCGGCCATTTCCCGCAGTGGGAAGGGCGCACGGGGAACATCAAGAGCAAGTGGTGTTCGGGCTGTCACGATCCGTCGGTGATGCTGGCCGGGCAGATGACCGAGACGATCGATCGTCGCAGCCCGCAGGCGCAGGCCGGGCTGACCTGCCTGGCGTGCCATGCGATCGATCAGGTTCACAACGTCACCGGCAATGCGGCGTACAACATCGCTGACGAGCACGAAGACCCGTATGTGTTTGCGGACGCGGAGACGGGGAGCCTCGGAGCGCTCCTGCACGACACGGCGATAAAGGCCAAGCCGGAAGCGCACAAGAAGCAGATGTTGCAGCCGTTCTTCCGAACGAGCGAGTTCTGCAGCGCGTGCCACAAGGTGAGCCTGCCGGAATCGGTCAACGACTACCGCTGGTTCCGGGGGCAGAACGAGTACGACAACTGGCATGACAGCGGCGTGGCCCTGAACGCCTCGCGGACGTTCTATCTGCCGCCCAACAAGCGGACCTGCCAGGAATGCCACATGCCGCACGAGCCTGTCGTACATGGGGACGTGGCGGCCAAGAATGGGATGATAAAGTCCCACCGCTTTCTCGCCGTCAACACCGCCCTGCCCTACATCCGCGGCGACGAGGAGACGATTCAGCGCATTGAGGCATTTCTTCGCGATAACAAGCTGCGGATCGACGTGTTCGCCATGAATCGTGAACCGGAGGAAGGCGTGCGGGAGACCGTCACCGCCCTGGACAAGACTCAGCCGCCGCTGCGGGCGGGGGAGAAGGTGACGTTCGACGTGGTGGTCCGCAACAAGGACGTGGGGCACACCTTCCCCGGCGGGACCAATGACTCCAACGAAAGCTGGATCGAGTTCACGGTCCTTGACGCTCAGGACCGAGTGCTCCATCAGAGCGGATTTGTAGGAGAGGACGGCTACGTCGATGGGGCGGCACATTATTTCCGAGCGTTGGTGGTCGATCGGCACAGCGAACCGATCCGCCGCCGCAACGCCCAGGACATGTATGCGGCGGTGTATACGAATGTGATCGGACCGGGAACGGCGCACGCTGTACACTATGCCATAACTGTGCCTGACTTGTCGGGCGGGGCCGTGAAAGTCCGGGCGCGGCTGATGTGGCGGAAGTTCGATCGCGGCTACACCGAATTCGCCTTCAACACCAATCGGCAGGCCTTCAAGGGCTTTGAGAAATGCCCGGACCTGCCCATCACCGAAATCTGCCGATCCGAAGTGACCCTGCCCGTCGTGCCCGTGAGCGAGTCTTTGCCTCCGTTACGGACGGCCGATCCAAGGACGCTTGCGGCGGATTGGATGCGTTTCAACGACTACGGAATCGGGCTTTTTCTACAGTCGGATACCAAAGGCGCGGAGGAAGCCTTCGCAGAAGTGGCGCGGCTGGTCCCCCAGCGGATCGACGGGCCGCGAAACCTCGCGCGCGTGGCCCTGAGCGACGGCAATCTTCCGGCGGCGTATGAGCATCTTCTGCGCTGCGAGGAGCTGGTCTCCAATGATCCGCAGACGGCGTGGTTCTGGGGCGTCTTGTTGCAGGAAGATGGGCGATACGTGGAGGCGGCCAGCGCCTACAAGCGTGTGCTGCAGCGATTCCCCGACGACCGGGCGACGTGGCGCAATCTTGGCCGGACTTACTACCTCGATGGAAAGCTTGAAGGAGCGATCGCGGCGTTTGACGAAGTTCTTCGTATCGATCCGGAGGACCGCGTCGCTCATTACCACGTCATGCTTTCGGCGCGGGCCCTGGGTCGAACGGAATTGGCCGCCTCCGCAGAAACGGCCTACCTGCGATATAAGATCGACGAGTCCCAGGCCGAAGTCACCCAGACCTATCGATTGAGCCATCCGCACGACAATCTCGAATCGCAACCCATCCACGTACACGATCTGACCGCTCCGCATGCACATCCCCGGCGTCTCACCGAAGCGGCCCATGAGCCCGCGTCGCACGGGGGTCGAAGCGAATGAGACGGCTAAGCTGGTTGTTGACGGCGTGCTTCGCCGTCGCTTTCCTCGGCGTGGACGGCTGTAAGAAACAGGCCGAGCAGAAGCCCATCGCCGTCACGGAATACATCCAGCCGGACACGCCGCCGACTTATGCCGCGCCGCGAGGCGATTCCCGGATCGGTATTGAGCTCACTGACATGACCGCGTCTGCCGGCATCCGCTACACGCACGTCAACGGAGCATTCGGAGAGAAGTGGATGCCCGAAACGATGGGCGGCGGCGGGGGGTTTTTTGACTACGACGGCGATGGGTGGGCAGATATTCTGCTGATCAACAGCGGTTATTGGCCGGAGCATGAGCAACCGGGACCGCAGCCGACCGGCAAGCTCTATCGCAATCGTCGCGACGGCACATTTGAGGATGTCACCGCCGCTTCGGAACTCTCTACTGTCATGGGCTATGCGATGGGTTTTGCGGCCGCCGACTACGACGGCGACGGAGACAGGGATGTTTTCATCACCGCCGTGGGCGAGAATCATCTCCTACGAAACGACGGAGGAAAGCTCATCGATGTCACCAATGAGGCCGGTGTGGGGTTCAGCACGTGCAATGGAACGGCGTCGCCCTGGGAGTGGTCGACGGGAGCGGTCTGGCTCGACCACGATCGCGATGGAGACCTGGATTTGTTCGTGTGCAATTACGTGGCCTGGACTCCCCAGACAGATATCTGGTCTACGTTGGACGGCAAAACAAAGTCGTACGCCACGCCGCAGCCGTATAACGGAGTTACTTCCGTGCTATTCCGGAACGAAGGCGACGGGAAGTTCACCGACGTTACCAAGCAGGCGGGCGTCTTCAATCCCGAAGGGAAGAGCCTGGGCGTGGTGGCCGATGATTTCAACAACGACGGCTGGCCCGATCTGGTGATCACAAACGACACCCAGCCTAACTTTTTGTACATCAACAATCAGGACGGCACGTTTACCGATCGGGCGCTGAGCGCCGGCGTCGCCTACGATGAGAATGGGCTGGCGCGGGCGGGCATGGGAGTCAGCGTCGCCGATCTGGATCATCGGGGCAGAAAGTCCATCGCCATTGGCAACTTCAGCGGCGAGCCGGTTTCGCTCTATACGCAAACGGGGGTTGAGACCTTTCTCGATCGGGCCGGGGCGACTCGCCTGTCGAAGCCCACGACGACGGCCCTCACCTTCGGACTGCTGTTCGCGGACTTCAATCTCGACGGCTTTCAGGATTTGATCCTTGCCAACGGACACATCGAGCCGGAAATCGAACGCATCCGCGAGACATGGGAGTTCGCCCAGAGGCCCCAACTGTTTCTCAACAACCGCAATGGACAGTTTGTCGAGATCACCGATCGAGCGGGAGCGCCGTTTGCGTCCAAGATCGTCGGACGATCGGTCGCCACGGCCGACATCGACGGCGACGGCGATCTCGACGTGTTGCTCACCACCAACGGCGGACCGGCGAAGCTCCTGCGCAACGATAGCTCAAAGGATGGCAACGTGGTTCGCGTGCGATTGATTGGATCGGGCAAGAATACCGACGCCATCGGTACGTCGCTGCGTGCCGAAATCGGGAACATGATTCAAACGCGGTACGTAACGACGGGCGGTTCGTATCTCAGCCAATCTGAAATGACCGCGACGTTCGGTCTGGGCGAGGCATCAAGCATCGATCGCCTGACGGTCCGCTGGCAGGACGGATCGCAGGAGGAGTTTCCCAATTTGCTCGCACAATCGATGTACTCCGTTCAACAGGGCAAAGGCATCATCCGCAGTGACCCGCTAAAGCCGCGATCGTAAACTTCTGTTTTGACATCCGAGAATCGCAGTGCAAGAATAAGGTAAGGAAACAAGAACGACGTTCTTTTCGAAAGCTTTGGATCATGAAAATCGAAGTCCTTCGCGCGAAACTGCATCAGGCCTGCATCACTCAATCCGACGTGGAGTATGAAGGCAGCCTGGGCATCGACATCGAGCTTATGGAGGCCGTGGGCATATACCCTTACGAAAAAGTCCTCGTCGCCAACATCAACAACGGCAGCCGTCTGGAGACCTATGCGATCGCCGAACCATTCGGCTCGCGGCGCATGGTGCTCAATGGGGCCGCCGCCCGGCTCGGCTCCGCGGGGGACCGCATCATCGTCATGACCTTCTGCTGGCTGGACGAGGCCGTCGTCCGCGAAGGCAAGCACCGACCCCGCGTACTGCGACTCGATGAGCGCAATGAACCTATCCGTCGCACCCCCTCCGCCCCCACCACCGAGGAAATCGCCTCGATGTTGGAATGCTGACGCAGCGCTGAGGACTTTGAAAAGATCCAGCGCCGACGTTCACGGTTTTTGAAAACCGCCCGCTTTACCGTTCACTTGGCGCCAATTAGCATTCCAATTCGGTTCTGGTTTCATTGGCAAAGAAACATGAGCGATAGTCCTTCAATTCAGAACGTCATGCTGACCGGTGCCACGGGATTTGTGGGTCGAGCCGTCGTACGCGAACTGCTGGCGAAGGGACTACGCCCCATCTGCCTCGTGCGCTCGGCGGAAAAGTTCCGCGCCCAGCATCGCGACGTGGATCCCGAGCGTTTTACGCCCGTCGTGGGGAGCCTCAAGGATCGCGGCGCGCTTCGTGATGCCGCCGACCAGAGCCAAGCCGCCATCCATCTGGTAGGGATCATCATCGCACGCCCGCTGCGCGGCCAGACCTTCAACGCCATCCACACCCGAGGGACGGCGACCGTGGTCGATGTCGTGCAGCGGAGCGGCATCCGCCGCTATGCTCACATGTCCGCGCTTGGCACTCGTCCCGATGCCGTGTCAGCCTATCACCGCACGAAGTGGGCGGCGGAGGAATGCGTCCGCCGCAGCGGCCTGGATTGGACGATCTTCCGCCCCAGCCTCATCCACGGTCCGGACGGGGAATTCATGCAGTTGATGAAGCGCTTCATGTGCGGGCTGGTGCCGCCGGTGATCCCCTACTTCGGCAGCGGGCAAGCCCGGGTGCAACCCGTGTACGTCAAGGACGTCGCCCACTGCTTCGTCCGATCGCTCCTCGAACCGCAAACCATCGGCAAGGTGTTCCCTCTCGGCGGCCCGAAGACATTTTCGTGGGTGGATATGTACAACGCCTGCCGCGCGTTGATGCCCTGCGTAAAACACTGGAAGCCTATTGTTTCGCAGCCGGTGGCCGTCGCCAAGCTCACCGCGTTCCTCGGTCAGCCGTTCATGGCCATCGCCGAAGCGATCGCCCCGTCGTTGAGCATTTTCCGCTTCGACGCCGGCCAAGTGCAGATGTCGCAAGAGGACAGCACCTGCGACCATACGCTCGCCGAGCGCGCCTTCGGGCTGACCATGCGGTCCTTCGAGGAAGAACTGGCCGCTTACGCCGACCGGATTCCATGACCAACACTGACCTCCCTGCTTCCCCCCTTGGCAAGGGGGGATTGAGGGGGGTCGGGCGACGAGAGCCTCATGCGCACTTACGACACCATCGTCATCGGTCTTGGCGGCATGGGCAGCGCCGCCTTGTACCATCTTGCACGTCGCGGTCAGCGCATATTAGGCGTTGAGCAGTTCGGCATCGCTCACGATCGAGGAAGTTCCCACGGAGAAACCCGACTGATCCGCCGGGCCTATTTCGAGCATCCGGACTACGTGCCTTTGGTCGATCGCGCCTATCAACTGTGGGCGGAATTGGAGGCCGCTACTTCGCGGACCCTGTTGCATAGCTGCGGACTAATGTTCGCCGGACGCCTCGACGGAGCCGTCGTCCCCGGCGTTCAGCGGGCAGCCGAAGAGCACAACCTTGCGATCGAGACGGTCCCCCGTCGTGACTGGCCCGAGCGGTTTCCCGGCTTCGCTCCTGACGACGACATGCAAGTCCTATTCGAGCCAGACGCCGGCTTCCTCGAGGTCGAAAACTGCGTTGCGGCGCACATTGAACAAGCCCGCGGCCTCGGTGCTGAAGTCATCACAGCGGAGCGCGTAAAAAGCTGGTCCGCGGAAACAGGAAGTGCAACCGTCGAAACCGACGCCGACCGGTACACGGCCGGGAACCTGGTTCTATGCGGCGGGCCGTGGACGAGTCAGCTTCTCTCCGAGCTTGGTTTGCCGCTGGTCGTTCACCGCAAGACTGTTTTTTGGTTCGCACCGGCGGACAGCGTGTACCGCTTCGATCAAGGCTGCTGCGTTTTCGGGCTGGAAACAGTCGATGGGTTTTTCTACGGCTTCCCCGCCATCAATGCGACCGGCGTGAAAGTCGGCGAACACTCCGGTCGTCAAATCGTCCCCGATCCTGATGATCTAGACCGAGAGGTTCACCCCGCCGACGAAAGACCGGTACGGCAATTCCTTCAGAAGTATTTGCCGAAGTTGGGCGCCGAAGTAAGGAAAACCTCCGTCTGCATGTATACGATGACGCCGGACGAGCACTTCATCATCGATCGTCACCCGGACTACCCCCACGTCGCTTACGCCTGCGGCTTCAGCGGCCACGGATTCAAGTTCGCTCCCGTCGTGGGTTCGGTCCTGGCCGATTTGATCATCGACGGCCGGACCCCTGAACCCGTCGCTTTCCTGAGCGCCTCCCGACCGGGCCTTTAGTCACATCGAATCCGATGCACTGAACGCCTTCGATCATTGCCTCCCGCCCGTTTCCAATCGCGTCTGCCTTATAATGATCCAGTGGACGCAGCTTCCCATTACATAGCTCTGCTTACCGTCCTGTCGATGGCCGCCGTCATGCTCGTATTTTTGATAACCCGATCGTTTGTTTTCATCCGCACGATTCACCGACAACACTTCGGTCTGTGCGTGAACTGCGGCTACGACTTGCGCGGCAACCGCTCCGGCGTCTGCCCCGAGTGCGGACGCGACTGGCATCGCCCATCTGCTACTTCTTGAGATAGCAACTTAAAGAACCGGCAAGGCGAGATCGGCCGGGCGGGCAACGGACGCGAGGTCGGCGATCACGGTGTTGGCGACCAGGCGACCAGAACGCGTCAGGGCTATGTGCGTTTGGGATACGGTAACGAATCCAAGGTCCACGAGTCGGGTGAGCGTGTCGCCGAAGGAGTCCCGCGGGTCAACGCCGATGCGCTCGCGGAACGCGGCAATGGAGAGTCCATCGCTCAGCCGCAGTTGCATCATGACCATTTCCGTGATCAGCATCTCCGCATCGATGGTTTCCGATTCCACTTCTGCGTGTCCGTCGCGGTCGATGAGACGCACATAGCCCGCGATGTCGGCAACGTTCTTATATCGTCGGCCGTGAAGGCACCCCGCCGCCGACGGGCCGACGCCGATGTAGGGCTCGTTTCGCCAATAAAGCAAATTGTGCTTGCACTCGCAGCCCGGTTTGGCGTAATTGCTGATTTCGTACTGCCCGTAGCCGGCGGCCTCCAGCGTGTCCATCGTGGCCAGAAACATGTCCGCCTCCAGGTCCTCGTCGCAAGGCGTCATGCGCCCGTGGCGGCGCATGGCGGTCAGCCGTGTGCCGGGCTCGTAGGTCAGACCGTAGCATGCGATATGGTCCGGCTCCAAGTCGATCGCGCGGGCGAGGGACTGCGTCCAGGTTTCCAGTGTCTGCCTGGGGATTCCGAAGATGAGGTCGAGGTTGATTTGCCGAACCCCGTGCCGCCGCAGCGTGGCCACCGAGGGGGCGATGTCTTCGGGCGAATGGAGGCGTTCCAGGGTCGCGAGTTCTTCAGGGAAGAAGGACTGCGCACCCATCGAGACACGGTTGACGCCCGCTGTAACAAGGAGTTCGGCCTTTTCGTCGTCCACGGTGGCCGGGTTGGCCTCGACGGAGAACTCTTCGAGTCCGCGAACGTCAATCAATTCGTTCAGGGTGCGCAACAGCCGCGCGAGCTCACCAGAGGGCAAGATCGTTGGCGTCCCGCCCCCGAAAAATACAGTTTGCACTGGAGTGCTGTTGCCGTGAAGTCTGCCTCGAAGCTCGCGCTCGAGACTTTGCACAAGCGGAGTCGGATTTCGGTCGTTCAGCGCGACAGAATAAAAATCACAATAGCCGCACTTTGTTTCGCAAAATGGAACGTGGACATAGAGACCGCAAAGCCCCGCAAGTTGGCTGGGGATGAGTTTTTCGTCCGTCATGACTTCATGTATTTTAGGTTAAGATGCGATCGACGCCATCTGCCACGAGCAGAGTTCGGGATCGTTCCTGCGGACAAAAAACGACGTATGGTCTTGCTCGGTCAAACCGATTGTGGTAGGGTCTCGCGCAGTAAGGTAGGAACGGCGTAGGGCGAACGGCGGTCTCGCTAAGACATTCCCTCTGGTTAAGGTTTACAACAAAGAGGATCGGGGAGTCTTTATCTGTCGACTGGTTTAGCGGCATCGCTAGGCGGGCTGTGTAGTGTTGAGCAGCTTTGGTGGTCGACGGCCCCACCGGAGAAGCTGACGGCTTGATTAACGTATAGGAACGTCAGCGAAACAACTTTATCCAACAGTCCAGTAGCGCTCCGTGAGGGACGGGGCGACAGGGTTTTTGTTAACGGGGCCGATCGATGGTCATCGAGCGGTCGCCAATGGTATCAGGGATTCTGGAATTAAAAGGAGGAGAGGTCAATGAAAACACTTGGCGAGAGGAAGTTGGTAAGGGTCTTGGGTCGGCGCGGTCTGTTGTGCATTCTGGTTTTAGGGATTTCTTTGACCGCCGTTACGGTGCAGGCGATATCCGGCGAAGCATCAGTGTCGGAGCTGAGGCTTCCCCCTCTTGAACCGTCTCCGGTAACCCGGTGCTGTATGCCCCCCGAAGGAAAAGGAGAGAGGCCCACTTGCGTGAGTTCCATGGCCCCCGAGGAATGTCGTGGTTTGGGTGGTCGACCGACGTTTTCCTGCCGTGTGTGTGGAAAACTCAATGTATCAGGTGAGGCGGATGAAGAACTGAGTACGACTGAGGATGGAATCTTGTTCGACGACGCTCCCGGCTGCTCGTCTGGTGATGAGAGCGCTGAGTAAGCTGTAGCGATTAGACCCGGCCGGAGGCTGAGCGAATCAGCCTCCGGCCCTTCATTTCCAAGATAGAATCTGCGTTACGGAGCCTCGCGCAAGGCCAGACACTTTTCAATTCGTCCAACCGTACGATCCCGACCGAGAAGAAAAATGGTCTCGTGGATGGCCGGGCTGATCGTCGAACCGGTGACGGCCACACGAAGAGGCTGGGCGACCTGTCCGAGCGAAATCCCATTTCTCTGACAGGCAGCTTGGATAAGCCCCTCAAGCGTTTGGGCCGACCAATCCTGTAGACCACCGAGCGTGGGCAGGAGCTCGGCCAGCACGTCGTATCCTTCGCCGCCGTTCTTAGCAAGGACTTTTTGTACGGCTTTGGGGTCGTATTGGATCGCATCATCGGCGAGAAAAAGAAAACGTACTTTTTCCTCGACTTGCCGGAAGGTGCGAAATCCCGTGCATACCCGCAGGACCTCTCGCAGCAAGTCATCGTTCGCCGTGAGCATCGGCGAATCACTCACGCCGATGAAATCCTTGAAAGCCGTGAGCAAGCGATCAGGTGACAGCCGCGTCGCCCAGGTGGTGTTGAAGGAGAGAAGCTTTTCACGATCAAAACGTGCATTGGTCTTGCCCACGCGATCGATGCTGAACGTAGCAGTCAGTTCATCAAGGTCAAAAAACTCGCGGTCGTCGCCCGGCGACCAGCCCAACAGGGCGATGAAGTTGACCAGCGCTTCGGGTAGATAGCCCGCGACGCGGAAGTCGTGCACATCGATCTCCGGCGGCTGTCGGCCTTCTTTGATCGCCTTTTCCTTGTCACGTTTGCTCATCTTCGAGCCGTCCATGTTGAAGATGACGGAGAGATGAGCATAGCGCGGCGTTGGGAAGCCGAGCGCCTTCTGCAAGGCAACGTGTTTCGGAGTATTGATGAGATGCTCCTGGCCGCGAAGCACATGAGTGATCTTCATTAACTCATCGTCCACGACACAGGCGAAGTGATACGTCGGGTACCCGTCGCCTTTTTGGATCACAAAATCTTCGACCTGATCCGCGGGTAGCGTGACCGTACCGAGGATATCGTCGACCACGGTGGTGTCCGCGGCCGGCATCTTGAAACGCACGACGACGAGTCGGCCCACGGCACGCGCTGCTTCGCCTTCGCCGATCGTCGGCGGCGGGTTGGGCCGAACGTACCTGTACGATTGTTTGGCCGCTTTCGCCGTGTCGCGGAGCGCTGCAAGTTGCTGCGGCGACTCCAAAGCGTAGTAGGCGTCCCCGGATTCCAACAGTTTTTGCAGGTAGCGGTTATAGATATCCAGTCGTTGACTCTGAAAATACGGGCCGTAGTCACCACCGACTTCTGGACCCTCGTCCCAGATCAGGCCCAACCAGCGGAGATCATCAAGAATCTTCTTGACCGAATCCTCCACGTGCCGAGTCTGGTCGGTGTCCTCGATGCGCAGAATAAACGTGCCGCCGTGCTTTCGCGCCAGAAGCCAGTTGAACAGCACCGTGCGGGCGCTCCCGATGTGCAGATAACCAGTCGGGGAGGGAGCGAAGCGCACTCGAACCGCCTCGGTAATCTTCGTAGTCACGCCGGCTTGCGCTCCACACGGTGTCCTGCAACTGAGTCAAGCTCTTTGTCCGGTCGCACACGCTCGCGAATCTTGCGGACGACGTAAAACAGCGGGCCACTGAGGCCGTACCACAACACGAGCAGTAGAAACGTCTCGGCTTTGAAGGCCAGAAAGACGGCCACAATGAGCATGACGATGAGGAACTGTCCGAACGGCTGCCGGCCAAGCAGATACGCGCGGTGGAACCGCCGATAGGGGATGCGGCTGACCATCAAGAAGGCGCTGGCCATGGCGATGAACGGTGTGGCGAACACGATCGCACGTCGCAGGACTGCGGCCCAGTGATATTCCTGAAGAAGAAGCTGGTCCTGAAAAAGGAGAAGTGCCACCATGATGGCTGCGGCGCCGGGACTGGGCAGGCCGCGGAAAACCCGATGGTCGAAATCCGCCTTGGCGTGTTCGACATTGTAGCGGGCCAGGCGCACCGCGGTCATGGCCGCGTAGAGCGCCGCCGCGACCCAAGTCAGCCGCCCCAAGGCGTGGTCGCTGATCGGCGAGGGGACGATCGAATCGCCGGCCAGTTCCTTGGTCATGAACGCAACCATCAACGTCGCCGGAGCGACGCCGAAAGTAACCACATCGGCAAGGGAGTCGAGCTGTCCGCCGAAGTTGGTCGTTGCGCGAGTGACCCGTGCAAGCAACCCGTCAAAACAGTCCAGAATCATTCCCAGAATGATCAGGCTCGCCCCAACGGAGAGGAACGAGGGCAGCATCCGTTCGAAAGCGGGCTTATGGAGAGTGATGAACTGCTCCGGCGAGATACCCGCCCCAAGGTCAAACATCGCCCGCGATGCAAAATGAATCGCGGCGAAACCGCAGAGGAGATTTCCAAGTGTTATCAACGTGGGCACGAACGCCAGGGAGCGCAAGCGCCGACGATGGGGTCTGGGGTGATCCGAACCGGAGGGTATCTTGGTAAGAACCGTCATAAGCCCTTCAAACGGGACTAACCAACGCCGCCTTGGAGACCGGTGTGGTACCCATTTTCCGGTCGATTCCTTTTCCAGGATCGCACACATCCAATGATGCCACCGGCTGCCGAGCCATCACGGTCAGTCCGGCGCGGACCTTGTCGCCAAGCCGAACCAGGATTTCCGTTCCCTCGCATTGAGGAATCACCAGTTCGGTCCGCGATCCGAACTTGATGAGTCCGAAGCGTTCGCCGATTGCAAGATGCTGATTCGCCCGGGCATGGCAAACGATGCGCCGGGCAAGGAACCCGGCCACCTGCCGTACTTCGACCGGCCCCGGCATCGGCGCTTCGGGGTCGATGAGCACGCTGTTCGACTCGTTGCGGCTGCTCGATTCAGGATGCCGGGCGTCCAGATACTCGCCCGCGCGATAAGTCAACGAGCGTACTTTCCCGTAGCACGGCGAGCGATTGACGTGAACATTGAGAAGGCTGAGAAACATACCGATGCGGATCGCCGGTCCGCCGATCGGCTCATAATCTTCCAAAGAGGTGATCTCCGTGACCGTTCCATCGGCAGGTGAGCAGAGATCGCCGAGGGCAAACGACGCGCGTCTGTTCGGATCGCGGAAAAAAGAAAGCACCCACAACCATACCAGAACGAAGGGAATGGCCAACGCCCAGTAAGCCCATCCCGCCCCCCACGCGAGGAGGCCCAGCACCAATGTCGAAAGTGCGATTTCCCGCCACCCTTCTTTCGCAATCGGCATCGGTTCTGTCCTCTTGCGCACGCGCGCCCCGAATCCAACCTGACGGTAATGGTACAGCTTGGGGCCAAAAACGCACGCTGTGCGTTTGCCGGGGATAGGAATCCATCTTCAACCAACTGCTAGGCAAAAAACGGCAATAGGGTTATGCTATGTGCAATTGCATTGGTTGCATGAACGAGTTCAACAATTCATGGAGATCGGATATGAACCCGCAAACAAGACAAGTTTTTCGCTTGGGAATCAGTTTGGTGCTGGGAATAGGGTCTGTCCTCGGAGTGTCGCCGAGCGCCGCGTTCGGGGGCAAAGAGTCCGGAATCGAGCCGTACATCAAGATGCGTTGGCCGGGCGGAGCGGACCTGGCCGTGGATGGGACGCTTTATTTTGTCTATGACCCCGACGGCATTCGTCAGCTTTACAAAGTGCCGCCGGGCGGCACGCAGAAGGACGCCGTAAAGCTGACGACCTTTCCCGACGGCGTTGGCGGATACTCCGTGAGCGACGACGGCAAGAAGATCGTCCTTACCGCTGCGATCGGCGGCAGCGAGCAATTCAGCATGTACCTTCTCGACGCCGCAACCGGCAAGATCGACCCGTTGTTTACCAATCCACAGCACGTATACGCGGCCCCGCAATGGCGTCGCGACTCCAAGGCCTTCGCCTATCGCTCGAATGAGACATCTTCGGCGGACTTCCACATTTATGTGTATGACCTGGAAACCAAGCAAACCAAGAAGGTGTACGAGGCCGCCGGCGATCACACTCCGGTGGACTTCAACCGAGACGGCACCAAGCTGATGGTGTCCAAGTACACCTCCGCCTCGTTCTCGCAATTGTTCGAGGTGACCCTTGCCTCGGGCGAGAAGCGCGAGATCACGCCCAAGGGAGAGGAATGGTCCTTCGACGCGGTGGGGTACGACCCCACGGACCGTAACTTCATCGTCAACACCGACTACAAGGGCGACCTGAACACGATTCACACCATCGACCTGCAAACCGGCCAGCTCAAGCCGGTGCTGACGGACCTTGCCGGTCGGGAGATCGACTACGGAACGCTCAACGAGGACCATCAGGTCCTGGCCGCTGTGGTCAATGAAGACGGCTACGCGACGCTGCACCTGCGGAAAGCTACGGATTTTACGCCTATTCAGGGACCGACGTTGGCCAAGGGTGTAGTCGGCAACGTGAGATTTCAGGGCAAGCACATGCTATATGCCCTCGATAACGGCAACACGCCCGGCCTGATCTACCGATGGGACTTCAACAAGCCCACCGAGCCCGCCGTCGCCCTCACCACGGCGGACACTCAGGGCATCGATGTCTCCAAGTTCCGGCTGCCGGAACTGGTTCACTATCCGTCGTTTGACGGAATGAAGATACCGGCGTTCGTGTATCTGCCAGCCGATTATCAGAAGGGGAAGAAGATTCCGTTCATCGTGCAGTACCACGGCGGCCCGGAGGGGCAGTATCGGCCAGGGTTCAACCGGTCGTTCCAGTATTTCGTCGCTCAGGGCTTCGGCGTCATCGCCCCGAACGTCCGAGGATCGAGCGGGTACGGCAAGAAGTTCCTGGAGGCCGACAACTACAAGGATCGTATGAAAAGCGTCAAGGACGGCATCTGGGCCGCGAAGTACGTGATCGACCAGGGCTACACCGACAAGAAAATGGTGGCCGCGTGGGGCGGAAGCTACGGCGGATTCATGACCATGGCGACGATCACGGAGGCCCCGGAAATCTTCGGCGCGGCCTGTGATGTGGTTGGCATTGTCAACTTTCAGACGTTCCTCGAGAAAACCAAGGACTATCGCCGCAAGCTGCGCGAGGCGGAGTACGGGCCGCTGACCGATCCGGAGTTCTTGAAATCCATCTCGCCGATTTACAAGGTGGACAAGATCGACATGCCGCTGATGATCGCACATGGGCTGAACGATCCGCGCGTTCCGGTCGGGGAGGCCATGCAGATCGCCGTGGCCCTCAAGAAGCGCGGCGTGGACGTGGAAGAGCTCTATTTCCACGACGAGGGCCACGGGTTCGCCAAGGAAGAGAATCGCCTGCTCTATTTCAAGGAGCTGGCGAAGTTTTTTGAGAGACATTTGAAGAAAGGCGCGTGACGCAGTCGCAGGCAGAGCAGGCGGCTTTAGACGGATGGAGCGTGGAAACGCCCGTCGAAACGGCCAGAGCTTGTGTGGCCTGTGGGTACAACCTCTTCGGATTGGGCGACGAGCCGCGGTGTCCGGAGTGCGGGCTCCGGAACATCCCCGACGAATTCCGCCGCCAAGTCTGGGAGCTTGTCGATTCGCGGAAATGGTTCTTTTCCGGTCCCTTCAGCCTTTTCCTTAAGCGCCTGCCCGGCTGGTGGTGGGCGCTCGATCGGCCCGGTGACCTCCAACGGTCACTCAAAGTCGTAGCAAGGAACGCAGTAGTCACCGCAGCAATTGTTTTCGCCGGGGCAGCGGCAGCGTCCTCGATCGCCACCGAAAACACGATGATATGGCAGTTTTGGAACACCAACGATCCGACGGCGCGGATCATTCATGAAACTACTTGGATTACACGTGGAGGTCTCATACGAAGCCTCGAGGAAACGGTGCGGGAGCCTGACTGGAAGGACGTTTGGCGGCCTGAGGTTTCTCATGGGGCAGCCTCAACATCACGCCTTGTGGTTTGCGGACCCAACTGGAGGGCCCTGCCAGTCGCGCTCGTTACCCTACTTTGGCTTGCCCTGACGTGGGTAGGCCCCGTTTTCGTGGGGTTGGTCACTCAAATCAGAAAAGGGCTGCCGAAGTTCGCCCGCCCGCCGCACACGATCATCGCAGCCGGGGCGTATGAGTCGCACCGGCTGATCTGGGCGGCTGCTTCTTCGGCACTTGGTCTTGGTTTGGCCGGGGTGCTGTTTGCACTCAATGCCCGCGCGAGGAGCGCGTTCATGACGATCGGATCAATCCCCGTAGATGTGCTCATGCTATTCGGCGTGGGAGGAGGCGTCGTTCTTTATGTCGCGCTCGGTTGGGTCGCACCGCTGCGATCCGATTGGACGAGACAGCTCATCCAATCGCGCGGACACGCGGTGCGGATCATGGTCATGTACGCGCTTCTACTGCCGCTCCTCACTACATGGGCCGTTGTAATGCTCGTCTTGGTGATCTTAGGCGAATTTTAGCTTGGCGCAGGGCTTTGGACGATGTATAATATGTGCCCCGCAGAAGCGGGCGGATGTGTTCGGAATCATGGCAGACAACGGAATCCAAATCGACGAACCCAAAGCAGCGGACACCGTGACAGCGACGGCTTCCGCGCCGGTGAAAAAGCCGGCGGTCCCCAAGCGGCGGCCCAAGCAGCTTCCGCCTTACAAAGTCCTTCTACACAATGACGACGTGAACACGTTCGAGAGCGTCATCGCCACCATCCTTAAGCTCACCACCTTGCAGCCGCAAGAAGCCCTGCTGCGAACTCTCGAAGCCCATGAGACCGGCGTCGCCCTGCTGCTGATGACGCACAAGGAGCGGGCCGAGTTGTACGTGGACCAGTTCATCACCTTCAAAATCACCGTCACGATCGAACCGGACGCGGTTTAGAATACCTTCCGCGAATCCAATAGGATGCAGACCGGTCCGTCGGCGACGGAATGCACTTCCATCACTGCCCCGAACGAGCCGGGATGAACGGTAAGTCCGCTTTGAACCAGTGCGTCACAGAAGAGCTCATAGAGAACCCGGGCGCGGTCCGGCGGGGCCGCGAGCGAGAACGACGGCCGCCGCCCATGGCGGGCATCGGCCTGGACGGTAAAGGCGCTCACCACCAGCACCTCTCCCCCCGCCCCAACCACGTCGAGGTTCATGCGGTCGCCCTCGTCGGAGAAGATGCGCAGGTGTCGCACTTTATCAACCAGATAACTTACATCCGCATCACCGTCGTCGAGGGCAACGCCGAGATAGACCAGCAGGCCGCCGTTCATCGACGCGATGTGCCGCGATTCCGCGACCACTGACGCCTGACTCACTCGTTCTACGATGGCGCGCATGCCGCCTACAACCCCCCTTAATCCCCCCTTTTTTAAGGGGGAAGGCACCAAGCGATCGGGAATCCGAGTGGCCGCCTATCATCCCAATCGCGAAGCGAAGGGAATCATCCGGATAATCACAAACCCCGCCGTCGATACGACGGATAATACGGTCAAAAGATGAAACGTAAGTTTTTGCAATCGCCGCGAAGACCAGAGCATGACCAGGACCAGAAAAAGGTGCGCCCCGAGCCCAGCGGTGACACGCCCCAGGGAATGGTCCATGCTGGCGATGGAGGGCAGTCGCGGCCAATAGGTCATCAACGCCCCGGCGACCAGGGCGAGGGCGGCGCTGAGAAAGGCGAACCGCTGCGCCTGGGGGATCAACCGGGCGGCCGTTGTCCCGAAAAAGACGCCGCCGTCGCGTCGGCCCCAGACGCAGGAAAGCCATGTCCACAAACCCGTCGATACGGCCAGGCCGACGATCATGGCATTGAACATCATCGGGTAACGCTCGGCGAGGGATGTCGGCTGGCTAGGAATACCCAACATCGCCAGTCCGCACAGGCTGAGGGAGGCCGTGCCCAATGCCGCGTCACCCAGGTTCTCGCTCCAACTGCGGGACCACAATAAGAACGCCCCACCGGCGGCGACGGCGGCCGAGAGCGAAACCAACAGCATGGAACCGCGAATGCCGCCCCACGTGGACTCCACCGGAACGAGAAGGTGATAGCACACCAGGACGATGATCACGATGGCCAATACGCCGCAACTGGCGGCGAATCCGGGAGCCTCATATGGTCGAGGCGCTTCCGCCGGAGATGCGGCGGGAGCGATCGTTCGAGAACGCGCCAGGGCGAACCATTCCTCGATCACGATGGCGGCCGTAAACACCACCGAAAGTCCGGAAAGCAAAAGGAGCGTGCCGCCGGTGCGCTCGAAACCGCCGAAGGGGTTCATTCGAAACGGAGGATAAAGCAGGCAGCCCCACAACGTGAGCATGACCGCGGTCCAGAGCTGCACGGTCGCGAGGCGGTGCGCTCGGGTGGAAAACAAACTGACCGCGCAGGAAGCAAACAGAAGGCCCAGACTTCCCAGCCCCAAGGGTCCAAATCCGTATTCGCGAGTCCCCTGCCAGGGATAACCATGGACGATATCCACGCCCACGTAGATCATCCGCATGACCAATACAATCATTTGGATACTGGCCGCAACGACGCCGAACAAAACCGCCGATAGTCGACCGAGGAAAACGAACGTGACCGCCGGTGAATCGACCGGGCGGGCGTGTTTCGGTCGTCTCGCCGCCGTGATCGCCGTCGCCACAGACCAGAAGAAGCTGAGGAAAGCGCACAGCCCGGCAACGTGTTGCGGCGGAGTGGCCGTCAGCATCCGGAAACGGTTGGATTCAACCGCCGCGGCGGCGCTGAGGCAGAAAACAAACGCGACCCACGCCGAACCGTGGGGCAGCCGCCGTCTAAACAGGAGGGTGACCAGCGCACCGCCCAGGAAAACGAGGGTCAGCGGATCGGCCAGTCCCCTCGTCCATCCCTGCGAGCCAGAGACCTCGATCACTGTTTGATGGTCCTTTACACCGTCATGGAGTGTCGCATGTCAAGCGGCCTGGGTCGGCGCGCCGCGAGACGCCAACCGGGGAGCATTCTTGTCCCCCTTGTAGGCGGTAAGGACCGGCTGTTTAGCGTCGATCGCTTCGCGCATGAACTTGGCCGCCTTGGGCAGAATGGTTTCGGGTGGCGGCAGAGAATCAACCCATAGCTTGGGCCACTCGAACATCAGATACCGATCGTAAACGAGCCCCTTGAGGATTTCGATCTGCCGCTTGATTTCAACGCCTCCCTCACCGGGCGGGACATAGGAGAGTAAGGCGCCCCCTTCGTCAAACGTCCCGTCACAGATATGGACCAGGCCGATCTTGTTTCCCAGCCGTGGAATGGAGTTGGTTGCTCGCTCGCCGATGGTCATCGCATGACACTGGTTCCAGCAGCAGCCCACTGCCGGATGGCCGACCGCGTCGATCAGGAACCACATGTCCGCGCTTCCCGGAAAGTCTCCGCCGTTTTCGACGAGCAGTGTGACGCCCAGTCGCGAAGCGATCGGCGCAAGGGAGATCAGCGCTTCGGCGATGCGGGCCAGCGCTGCCCGCTGGTTGTCCCGCCGGTCTACTTCGCCGACCAGAATCCGCACGTAAGGGCAACCGAGCTTGGCCGCCAGCTCCATGAACTCCGTCACCACGCCCTTCTGCTGCGCGAGCGTGCGCGGGTCTTTCGATGAAAGCGTCGCCGAAGCGCCCAGACATACAAGTTCAAGCTTGTTTTCTGAAAACTGCCGCCGCACGGCCTGAGGATCTCGTGCTAAATCCGGCAGGAGCGGCAGATGCAACTCCCCTCGCAAACCGCGTAGCTCGATCCCTTGAAAGCCGAACTTCGCCGCATTGGCGACGATCGTAGCCAGGTCCCACGCAGGGCAGACCATTGAACTAAACCCAATCTTCATGAGGCTGAGCCTAGCACAAGCGGAACTTTCGTCAACGAAGGCGGTTACGCGGCGTCGACCTTGCCGAGCTGCACGCTGACCCTGGTGGAGACGCCGGGCTCCTGCATGGTGATCCCATACAGGCGGTCGCCGATGCTCATCGTTCTTTTCGAGTGGGTGACGACGATGAACTGGGCTTCAGAGACGAATTCCTTCACGATGCGAGTGAACCGCTCGTTGTTGGCCTCATCCAGCGCGGCATCCACTTCGTCCAGGATCGCGCAGGGCGCGGGACGGGTCTTGAAAATGCTCATCAGCAGCGCGATCGCCGTCATGGACTTCTCTCCGCCGGACATGAGCGAAATTGCCTGTAGCTCTTTTCCCGGCGGCTGAGCGACGATCTCGATCCCACAATCCAGAACGTTTGTGGGATCTTCCAAGAGAATGTCCGCCCGGCCGCCGCCGAAAAGTTTTCGGAACAGGCCGCGGAAGTTCTCTCGGATCTGCTCGAAGGCAGTCTTGAAGCGTTCCTGCGATTCCTCATTGAGTTTCACGATAAGTTGGGAAAGCTGACGCAACGACTCATTCAGGTCGTCGCGCTGCCCGGCGAGGAACGAATGACGCTGCTCCAGCTCTTCCAATTCGGTGATGGCATCAAGGTTTACGTTGCCGAGGCGCTCCATCTTACCGCGCAGCTCAACAATCTCGGTCTCTACCCTTTCCCAATCCTGCTCCTGATGCTCGTATTGCGTATATCGCTCGGAAAGATTGACACCCATTTCGTCAACAATCCGGGTCACCAGCTCGTCGCGACGCACCGTGGTTTGTGTGAGAGACATTTCCTGCTCGTGCAGGCGGCCCTCTTCCGTGGCCAGCTCGTTTCGGGCGGACTTGACTGCATGGTTGAGCGCCTCAAGTTCCAACCGTAGATCGTCGCGTTGCTTTCTCAGTTCGATGGTGGTCGCTTCGAGCTCCAGGGTTTCCGCTGTTAAGGTCAACGATTCCTGACGGGCGAGGGCGATCGCGCTTTCTGCGTCGGCAATCCGAGCCTCGCATTGCTCCAAATCGTGCTTAGCGGCAACCACCGATGATTCCAGTTCGTGAATGGTCCGTCGAAGGGCGGTGATGGTCTCGGCTGCGGCGGCACGCTTCTCAGTGAGCTGCCCCGCCTCGACTTTGGCCTGGGTCGCCTGCTCCTGCACCTCGCGACGGGAATTGACCACGCCGTCGATTCGCTCCTGGTGCAGGGCGACGAGACGCTCTCGCTCCTTATTCTGCCCTTCTATGGCTTCGAGGGACTTGCCGCCCGCGGCGCTTTCTTCCAGGACCTCATTGATTTCCTGCTCAATGAATGCGACCTCAGAGGCGATCAGCGGCTGCTCTCCGGTTAAGCGCTGGACGGTCTCGCAGGTGTTCTGCAAGGCGGCGTTGGCCTCAACCTTGGCGGTGTTGGATTCGTAGATCGCGGTGCGCAGCTCCTGTTGTACCACGTCCAGGTGGCTTACTTCGGCCTGGGTGCGATTCAACTGATCTCCAAGGGTCACGACGCGTTCGTCAATATCCTTCAGTTGCACACCGATGTCGCGCAGCTCGCTCTTGCGTGAAATCAAGCCGGCCGTCGAGGCGGACGGGCCCAAACCAACGCGACCGTCAGGCTCAAGCACCTCGCCTCGTCGAGTGACAAAACGGTGCCCGGAAACGTCCATGCGAGCCATCGCCAAGGCGTCATCCAGCGTTTCCACAACGATCGTCTTGCCCAGCAGATGCCTGGCGACTGTCTCGTGAGCGGCTGAATAGCGCACCAATTCCAGCGCCCGGGCGACATAACCCGGCTGCCCCGAAAAATCACGGGGATTGATTACCGGCGGCAAACGGTCGGTGAATAAAACGGTGAGGCGGCCCGGAAGATCGCTGTACAATTCCGGATGGGAAAGAAACGCATCGCTGTCCGCGACCACCAGACATTGGTCGCAGTCGCCCAGCACGGCCTCAATGATGGGAGCATGTTGAACATCAGTGTCGATCAAGTCCGCGACCAAGCCGATGACTCCATCAAGGGCGGAGGGATGATCGTCGCTTTGCTTTGCGGCCAGTAGCTTTCGCACACCCTCGCCCACGCCGTCCATCTTTTGCTGCAAATCGTTGAGCAGGTCACGCCGAGAGGATAAGGCGCTGCGACGTTCTTTCGTCTGCGCCAGCTCGTCGATCAGGCGCTGCCGAACATCGTGAACGCGGGCGGATTCGTGTTTCTTCTCCTCAAGCCTTCGGCCTTCTTCCGTAATAAGGGATTCCACGTCGTGCAATCGTCGCTCCAGTTGGGCCTTCTGCTGCAACGCCGATTCCAGCTCTCCGGAGATCTGCGCTTCCCGAAGCGCCAGTCGTCCTTTTTGACCGACGAGTGACTCGCGGTGGGTGTTGAGGCGTACGACTTCGTTGTGCAACTGAGCGCTCTTGCGGAGCAGATCGATGATGCCCGCCTTTTCATCCTCAAGCACCGCCTGCGCCTGGGTAAAATCGCGCGCGAGCGAGCGATCACGTTCATTCAGATCCGCGATTCGGGCGTGAAGCTCGTGCGTCTGCCGTTGCAGTTCGACAGCCGATTCCTGGATTTTCGCGAGGTTCCCGTGCGACTCTTCGAGCCGACCAGCGTCGGATTGCAGTCGTTCGGCGCTGCGAGTTCGCAGAGTTCCCTGCTCCTCGACGCGACGCCGCGACGCTTCGATTCGTTCCTCTTGTGCAGCGAGGCTTGACTTGGCCCGAATTACATCGTTGTCCGCCTGATTGATCTGCTCGGCCAGCGCGTCGAGGCGCACGGTGACCTGTGATTCGCCCGTTTCATGGCGATCAATGTCCGTCCGCAGGGCCGTGATGCGGTCTTTGCAATCCTGCGCCTTGCGACCCAGTTGACCGATTTCCCCCGTGAAGCGATGGAATTCCGCCATCGCGTAGCTGGATCGCAGCTCATTGAGCCGGGCCTGATATTCCTTGAAGCTGCGGGCCTTGCCCGCCTGCAGCTTGACGCTGCGAAGCCGTTTTTCCAACTCCTCCAGCACGTCGGCCACGCGAAGCAGGTTTTGCTGCGTGCGCTCCAACTTGCGTTCCGCCTCACGCTTACGGGCCTTGTACTTGCTAATCCCGGCCGCCTCTTCAAAGATAATCCGGCGATCCACCGGGCTGCTTTGCAGAAGCTGGTCCACCCGCCCCTGCTCGATCACCGAATAGGCGTCCACGCCCATGCCGGTGTCCATAAACAGTTCGCGAACATCCTTCAGCCTGGCCGGCTCACGATTGAGCAGGTACTCGCTCTCGCCGGAGCGATACAGCTTACGGGTGACGGCCACCTCGACCTGGTCCACCGGAAGGGTGCGGTCGGAATTGTCGAAGATCAGGTCCACCTGGGCCACGCCGCTGCTCTTGCGGGTGCTGGACCCGTTGAAGATCATGTCCGACATCTGCCGCCCGCGAAGCGACCGAGCCGACTGCTCCCCCAAAACCCACTTGAAGGCGTCGACGACATTGCTCTTGCCGCACCCGTTGGGCCCGACGATGCAGGTCACCCCCGGCCCGAAGTCGAAGTCGACGGCGTCCGAGAAGCTCTTGAAGCCGCAGATGGTTACACGTTTTAGGATCATGTGTAGGGTACCTCCATGCGCCCCGTAGACCGCCGTCAGAGCCGCCATCCTTGGCGTCTGGGAAAGGCATCGGCCCGCAGCCTTGCAGGCAATCAGCGGATTTTAGCCGAATGCGAAAATCGTGGCAAACAGTCCTTGGGCCGCCGGGAAGCGGTAGGGCAGTGACCATGGCGGATAGGCCATCGCCAAAATGCCGCGCTCACGGGATGATATTGAATGCCCCGAACACGAAGCTCGTAATGAGATTGTTCGCAATCGAGGTAGCCACACCGGCCAGAATGGCGTTGGGGTCGCAGCCAGCGGCTTGAAAGAGCAATCCGGCGCTACAGAGGGGCATGATCCGGCGTACAAGGCGATGAAATCGCTTATTCATAGGGTGGTCCTTTATCCACAATACCATGTTCGGGAGGCTCAGCCCGGCGGCGCTCCGTCGGGCGACGCTGCGTCGGCTTTCGCGGGCGGCTCCAGCAGCACGAACTCGCGTGCGACGTAAATCGGCACGGGATTCACTCCGCCGGTCTGGACGCGCTGCGCCGAGGCCCGCACCCCGACGTACCGGCCCAGGAACGGCTCAACGGCGAGACCCGAATCCTGTGGTATCTCCACATAGCCGATGGTTCGATCCGATTCGCCGGCGGGGTCGATCAGCCGGTATCTTCGCACCGCGGACCCCGCGGGATACAGAGCGCTGACCCGCAGCTCCCCTTGAATCTCGATGCCCGAAGCAGACGCGGTGGGAACAAACTCGGGAATGTTCGATCGATCCGCGAGAAACTCCCGTCGCTTGGTTTCGGCCTGCACGTCGAGCTTCCGCACGACCTCGACGGCGTCCGTCAGGGCACTCATGTTTTTTACCTGCTCTACACGGGCCAGAGCATATTGGCGGGCGAAATCATCCTCGGTCTGGTCGGCGATCGGCTGATAGCGATCGACGAAAGGCGCGAAATTGCGATCCAGAACCGGCTTGGCCAGCTCCGCCCGCGCGGCCACGTCGATCTCCTCGATGCGTCGCCGCCAGCTCGTGGACGCCGATCCGCTCATCTGCGACGAAAGCTTCTTGGCAGACTCCGCCGCCGCAGAGGCAACCGCGGGAGGCGTGGCATCCGCTTGTGACGGCGATCCATCCGTCGTCGGAGCAGCCGGGATCGCCTCCCCGCTGCCGCGAAGTTGAACGTAGCTTCGATTGATCCAAAGCGTAGCGCCAGTGGGGGGCTTGATGCGGACAAAGCCGTCGGGATTGCGGCCCAGAATGGCGACGGACGTCCCTTTGGTGAGCAGCGTCTGTACGGTGTACTTGTTGTCGTTGAGCAACGATCCGGCTCGAACTCGGACATTGTCGCCGTTGATGGTCCCGGTTTGATCATCGGTGGTGTCGATGAAGTCTCCGGAGACAAGACTGAACGTCCCCTCCGGAGGCAGGATTTCGTACCATTCGCCCCGTTCGCTGACGATCGACACGCGGTCGCCGGCCTTGAGCTTAATGATGGTGTAATGATTGAGGCTCTCGCCGCTTCGGACGTATACGTCGTTGGCGGTGATCTCCCCCTCGCCCGTCACCGGACGCGGTTCGGACTGAGCAAACACGCCCGCCGAGATCAAAAAGCCGGTCAGACCGGCGGTCCAAAATCCCCTACGCATTGCAGATTGGTTCAGAAACATGATTGGCGATCCTTCGTCAAGCAGATTCGAGGCTTCCATCCCGAACGTAAGGCTCAAACCCTAGCTTCCTGCGTGGTATTTGTCAACCGTTATTTCCTCCCGTCACGGCGTGCGTCAGGGAAACGTAACCTTCAACGCGGAGTGGGTTTAGGCTTCCCTTCCACGGGTTTTTCCACGGACCCGTTCTCCTCTCTACTCTATAGTCTCTACTCCGGTACACTGACGGTCATGCCCCGGCGAATCCGCTTTCGGATGTCCCTGGCCCGCAGAATCAGCCTCTTGTTCGGCGCGGCCGCTTTGCTCACCATCGCGGCGACCCTGCTGTTTCCCTGGCTGCACATGACGGCGCTCCATGAGCAATCGCTGCTTTGGCAAGCCAAACGGCTGGCGACGGCCGCGTATCTCACCGCGGATCTCCGCCGAGGTGACTGGAAAATGGCGGAGATGGAACTCGCCAAGGCGTGGCCTGATTTGGAGCAGGAACTTGGGCGTTCAACGCTTCACCAACCCCATTTGATTCCGCTCGGCTCGGAGGGTCCGGGGTTTCAGCGAGACGCCGTGGAACGCCTCGTCCGAAATCCCGGGCAGCAGTACTTCTGGCGAATTCAAAACGAGGGACGGCAGTTCCGATTTGCCATGGCGGTTCGGGGATCCGACATCGATCCCCATCCGGATGCCCTGCGCGGGATCATCGACGTGGCCCTGCCCATGCTTCCCGACGAAGGGGCATGGAGTTCCGTCGTCACGATCCTGGCAGGCGCGAGCGGCGGCATCCTGGCGATCATCGCGTTTTACATGATTACGCAGCGAATTGTGTTGTCGCCGGTGACCACGCTTCGAAAAACGGCGGAGCGAGTGGCCAGAGGCGACATCGACGTGCGCTCGACGATCCGCACCGGAGACGAATTCGAAGAACTCTCTGAAGCGTTCAATCACATGTTGACGCACCTCAACGCCGCGCAAGAGGCCCAACGAAAGATCAACCGCTCCCTGGACGTCAAGCTGGGCGAGCTTGCAGAAGCTAACGTCGCGTTGTACGAATCGAACCGCCTGAAAAGCGAGTTTCTGTCCAACGTCACTCACGAACTGCGCACGCCGCTGGTGTCGATCATCGGGTTCGCCGAATTATTGCGGGACGCGGCGCAAATGCCGGAAAAGGACGGCAAGCGCCTGGGACGATATTCCGAGAACATCCTGACCAGCGGGCGAAGCCTGCTGGATATCATCAATGATCTGCTCGACTTGGCCAAGATCGAGGCGGGAAAGCTGGAGTTGCACGTGTCGGACTTCTCGATCGCCGAGTTGTCTCGGGACCTGATCGACTTCGTCCGACCGCTGGCCGACAAGCGCCAACAGTCGCTTGAATTGCGGCTGGCCGACGACCTGCCTCGCTGCCGAAGCGATTCCGGGAAGATCAAGCAGATTCTCTACAACCTTTTGAGCAATGCGGTGAAGTTCACTCCCCCGAGCGGGGCGATATCTCTATCCGTCGATCGAGACGGGGATCAACAAGTCCGGTTAATCGTCCGCGATAACGGACCGGGGATCGCCGAGTCGCAGCGTCAGGTCATTTTTGAGAAGTTTCATCAGCTCGATTCCTCCGAGACGCGCGAGCACGCGGGAACGGGGCTGGGGCTGGCCATCACCAAGGACTTGGTTCAGATGCTCGGCGGAACTATCGAACTGGAAAGCCGGGAGGGCGAAGGGGCGTCCTTTATCGTCCGGCTTCCGATCCGAACCGAGCAGGCAACTCCTCGCGGGCCGATCAGCCTGACCTAGCAGCCGATGTGCGCAATGCTGTGAAATACCTCCAATCATGGTGGAAAAGCAGATTCCGCGCGGCATACGATACTGCGTGGAAACGCATCTCGACTTTTCATGCCCCCGCAGTGCTGTTACCATCCTTCCAGCATGGATGTCGATGAGAATCTGTTTCAGGGCGCGCCTCCATCGTGACGATATGAGCGCGTGTCCAGAATGGTCGGATAGCAGGGATGCCGGTAGGAGTTAAGGATGCCGACGGTCAGGGGCGGCTCAGGCGGTAACGCGGGCGACGGCGGCGGGAAGGTCCGTCGGGCCAGCACGTGCAGCTTTTGCGGTAAAGGACAGCGCGAAGCGGGCCCGATGGTGGAAGGCCCCCGCGACGTTTTCATCTGCAAGGCCTGCGTCGAGCTTTGTCACAACATTATCAAGCAGGAAACCCGGCGGGCGTCCACTTCGCGGGCCGTGGTCCGTGAGATTCCCGCGCCGCGCGAGATTCACTCCTTTCTCGACCAATACTGCATAGGCCAGGAACGGGCCAAGCGAATCCTCGCCGTCGCCGTTCACAATCACTACAAGCGATTGCAACACGTCGACACGGGAACGGTGGACGATGTGGAGATTGATAAGTCCAATGTTCTCATCCTCGGACCGACGGGCTGCGGCAAGACGCTGCTGGCCAAGACCCTTGCCCGGATGCTCAACGTTCCCTTTGCCATCGGCGATGCCACCACGCTTACGGAGGCCGGGTACGTCGGCGAAGACGTCGAGAACATCCTTCTCCGGTTGTTGCAGAATGCCGAGTTCGATTTGGAATTGGCCCAGCGCGGTATCGTCTACATCGACGAAATCGACAAGATCGGTCGGACCTCGCACAACGTCAGCATCACCCGCGACGTATCCGGCGAGGGCGTGCAACAGAGCTTGTTGAAGATGCTCGAGGGCACGGTCTCCAACATCCCTCCGCAGGGTGGGCGCAAGCATCCTGAACAGCAGTACATTCAGATGGATACGACCCACATCCTGTTCATCTGCGGCGGCACGTTCGTGGGTCTGTCGGACATCATCCGTCGACGATTAGGACAAAGTGCGATCGGGTTCAGCAACGAGGGACCGGTAAAGGACGTGACCAAGGAAGAGGGCGAGGTGCTCGCGGCGGTCATGCCGGAGGACCTCGTTGAGTTCGGGATGATCCCGGAATTGGTGGGCCGGCTGCCGGTGGTGGCCACCCTCGAACCTCTCGATGTCGAGACCTTGATGCGCATCCTGACCGAGCCGAAAAATGCTCTCGTCAAGCAATATCAAAAGCTGTTCGACTTTGAGACCTGCCCGCTGGAATTCGAGCCGGACGCCCTGCGGGCCATCGCCCAAAAGGCCCTGGAGCGGGAGACGGGAGCGCGAGCCCTGCGAGCGGTCATGGAAGAACTGATGCTCGGTCCCATGTACGATCTGCCCGACCATGCCGACACCGGCAAGAAAACAGTCACCCCCGCCGTCGTCTACGGAACCGAATCATTGCTTCCGGGAAAAGCCCGTCGCCGCCGTGAATCGGCGTAGTTCGTCGGCGAAGTTTCGCCAGCCTTAGCTTCTGATTTGGGAGGCGCCAATGAAAGCTGAACCTATTCTCGCCAAGCTGAACGAACTTCGCCACGAGGCCGAAGACGATAAGTCCGACATCGAGTACCTTGCTTTGCACCACGCCTTTTGCTTTCTCTCCTACAAGATGTCCGAGTTTCAGACCTACCTGAATGAAGTGGAAAAAATCAAAGGGTAAGGCCAGGGTGGCCGCATAACCTTCCTAGAGGCCCCGCGTCTCAATCGAGCTTGATCCTGGCATCGATCGAAGTACGACCCTCGGTGTCGATCGCAACTGGACAAATGACGATCTCCGGGAAGCGAGCCGCCTCCTGACGCGCGTCCGCGTTAATGCGCGGGTCATCGGCGAACCATATTTCAGCGCCGAAGGAGCGTTTGTCCCGGCACCAGATCCTGACATGAATGTGTTCCGGAGGGGTGGAGTTCGGGTATCCGCCGGGACGGATGGTCTGGATCTCGATGGTTCCGTTGGAATCCGTAACCGCAAAACCGAAAAGGCGGGCGTAGTTGTTGTCGCTGCCAAGCGGAACGTGCGCGACATTCGGGCCGTATTCGCCGGCGGCATCGGTATGATAAAAATAGACCAAAGCGCTAACGGCCGCCGATCCGTCCGCCTCGACCAGGCGCATCCGTACTCGCAACCGCTTCCCGGGTTCTTGCGGTGTCACGATCGTTATACTCGAACCTGTGGCGTGGGCCTTGATGAGATCGCGAAACCGAGGCCAGGGGTGAACTGATAGATAGCCTGGATCGCTCAAGATGGCGCTGACGTCTGGGGCCTTCGTACCAAGCGCTTGGTCGGCGCGGTCGATGAGCGCCTTGACCTCCGCCGGCTCGAGTGAGGGCGAGGCCGCGCTGTCCTGATCCTGCGCCAGAAGCATTCTGTCCGACCAACAGAACCCCGCCAGAATACAGATCACCGATATTACGCGATTCATGATTCTGTCTCTGCCTTGAGCTTGTGTGCCGCTGCCGTCCTCCATAAGAGTACGAGCCGCGCGGGGGAATTGGTTTGGTAATACAATTTCTTGCAACCGCCAGGCTAAGCGCACGCTCGTCGCAAGAGAGTCTCCACTTTGCAGGATATGGCGGGCGAGCGGATTCAACCCCGCGACGTCCAGCATAAGACGCTGCCGGACCTACCCAGGGTGCGTTTCGTAGCCGTCACCGTCAAAGAAACCCTCGCCAAACTCGAATCCAGGGCGAAAATCCAACCCTTGACAGGCAAGCCACGACTTGCCTATACTCGCCTTTACGAAACGCGATGTCATGATTGATCCATGGACGACGACCTTTACCGAGCCATCGCCGACCCGACAAGGCGGGCGATTCTGGACGAGTTGGTGCAGCGAAATGGACAGTCGCTATTTGAACTCTGCGGCCGTTTGATCATGAAGCACGGCATCAGTTCGTCTCGACAGGCGATCTCGCAGCACCTCGATGTCTTGGAGTCGGCCGGGTTGCTCATTGCAAAGCGAGAAGGCAAGTACAAGTTTCACTGGTTCAACGGCGAACCTTTGAAGGCGATTGCCAAACGTTGGCCCGCAAACGGACATAGGAGCTGATGCTCTATGAGAATCAATCTGTCCAGCGTGCTCGTTGATGACCAGGAGAAGGCCCTCCGGTTCTACACCGAGACGCTGGGCTTCCAGAAGAAGCACGACATTCCGCTGGGCGAACATCGCTGGTTGACTGTCGTGTCCCCCGAGGATCCGGACGGCACCGAACTCGTCCTTGAGCCCGATGAACATCCCGCCGTCAAACCGTTCAAGTCCGCTCTCGTCGAAGACGGCATCCCGTTCACGTCGTTCGCTGTGACGGACGCCGCAGCCGAGCACAAACGGCTCGAAGCTTTGGGTGTGCGTTTCACGCAGCCGCCCGTCGATTACGGCACCGTCATCACCGCGGTATTCGACGACACGTGTGGGAACCTCATCCAAATCGCACAGGAGATACATAAACCATGATCACGACATCACTGCGACTTGGCGTTCTCTTGCCTTGCATTTGCCAACTGTATTGTTGGCCGATCCTCGGTCGTTGTTCTTTACCAAAAAGGAGAGAGTCATGAAAAAGTTCGGAATCCTCGGTATCGCCACGGCGCTGTTCGTTAGCGGAGCGCTTGCGCAACAGTCGCCCGAGCCCGCCAAAGATCATCAATGGCTAAAGCAGCTTGTGGGTGAGTGGGACATCCAGTTCAAGATAACCATGCAGCCTGGTCAGCCCCCTGCGGAATCCACCGGCACGGATTCCGTACGCACCCTTGGCGAGCACTGGGTCATCGCCGAAACCAAGACAACGATGATGGGCGCTCCCTACCACGGTATTCTGACGCTGGGTTACGACGCGCAGAAGAAGCGCTTTGCTGGAACGTGGATTGACTCCTTCGGCGGGAATCTGTGGGTCTACAAAGGCACGCTCAACGACGCCGGCGATGCGCTGACGCTCGAAACTGAAGGCCCGAGCCTGACAAGCCCCGGCAAAACCGCACGGTACAAGGAAGTCATGCAGATCACGGGCAAAGACAGCCGCACGTTCACCTCATCCACCGAAACCGACGATGGCACGTGGATGAAGATTCTCGCGATCGAGTACAAGCGGAAGAAGTAACGCGCGTTGACCATCGAGTGCGGCGCGGCGGGACAGCGCCGATCGTTCAACTTTGGAGACTCTGGCCATGACAGTCAAAGAAATCCTCGCCAAACTCGAATCCATGGGCGACGATGCGCGGCGCAAGCACAACGCCAAGGTCGGGCCTGACGGGGCGGCCGCCCCCGACAACCAGTTCGGTGTGCCAATGGGCGACATTCGCACGCTCGCCAAGAAGATCAAGACCGATCACGAGCTCGCGCTCAAGCTCTGGGACACCGGCAACATGGAAGCGCAGCTCGTCGCCACGCTTATCATCAAGCCCAAGTCGCTTTCCGCTGATGAAGTCGATCGCCTGACGCGCACCACCACGTGCGCGCAGGTGGCCGAGTGGCTGAACAATTACGTCGTCGCACAACATCCCGAAAAGGATGCGCTTCGCAAGAAGTGGATGAAGGACAAGGATCGCTGGGCCGCCCGCGCGGGCTGGCACCTCACCGCCAGCGGCGTGAACAAGGATGCTGACGGACTCGACCCGGCCGCGCTGCTCGACCGCATCGAGAAAGAGATGCCCAAGGCCAAGCCGGAGGTGCAGTGGACGATGAACAACACGCTCCTGGCGATCGGCGTCAAAGACGACAAACTCCGCAAGCGCGCGATCGCCATCGGCGAGAAGATCGGTCTGTACAAAGACTGGCCGATGTCGAAGGGCTGCATAATCCCCTACGTGCCGGTGGCGGTCGAGGCGCTGGTGAAGCGGAAGGGGTGAGACAAGCCGCAGCAACCCCATTCATTACCGGTACACGCTCGCCGATGGCGTCAAAGTGCTGGGTGATCGCACGGATTCTCCGGCTCAGCGCAGATCAAGTCTACCGCTACTATTGATTTCCTACTCAAGCAGTAGCTTTTCGGCTAGCCGCTCACGTAGCCGCTTCTGTCCAAGATCACCAAGCAGGTATCGCTTGTCGCTGACTTCGACGACCTCGCGGCGATCAGGCGCGGTGAGCCCGTCAAGTGCGCGCGTTACCGCCGACGCGGAGCATTTCGCATGAATGCCGAGTTCGCGTCGCGTGTAGCCGCCCGCCCCAGCGTAATGCAGCAGCACGAGAATTTCTTCCTCGGGGTGCAGATCCGTTCGCTGTACCAGCAGCACTTCCTCGAACTTCCCGACGCACGGCACGTCGAAGCGAAGTAATTCTTGAATTGCCTTAGCCGCTGCGTCGCGATCACATGTCCAAAAGATACGTACCGTTTCGACCATCGCCCAACGTACGGCCTCGACCATGTACCGTGCGTCCATATGATTCGCGTTGTACGTGGCCGACACGTGGCCGACGCCGCGCTTGCTGCGGAATTTATGCACGACGGTCAACACCATGAACAACATCTTCGCATCCGACCGCTTGACCGCGTGCGGGATGTTATTGTTGTCGATGTAGTCGCTGCAATCGGTAAAGTCTTTGTTTACGTTTAGGTTCCCGGAGTCTTGATGATACAGAATGCGGCCGAGCACTTCGCAGAAGTGGCCGCCATCCAATTCAGCTGGCTCCCAATCCCGCAGGATATATCGCCTTTCCAGTGACACAAACTCGTCCACGAGTTGTGTCGCCAGAAAGGTATCGAATGGCGGCGCAAGTTTTGCGACCAGAGTCGCCTTGTCGATGAGCGGCATGACATCATCCGTTCGCAGATGTTGATTCCGTCGGAGTCCTGGCCTCCACGACTAGCCGCTCCGCCGCTTTATTCCCCTCCTCCGTCAGGTACCACGTGATGGGCGAGTTGCTCGTGTTGTCCATCACCAAGGCGGGTTCGTTAGTCTTAAGACGCGCCATGTTCCGTGGGATGCTCGCCTTGCTCAACGGTCCAAACTGCTTGAACTTGTTGTTGAAAGTATCAGCTATCGACGGCCCTCCAACCTCGGACTGTCCCGTCTCCCTCGCAATTACATTAAGCAACCAGAGGATCTTGTTATGCTCGGTCCACATTTGCTTGGGCGTTCCCCACTTCGACGGGTCGTGGGTCCACTCGATCGGCGGCGCTGCAGAAGTACCATTGCCTGCGCTCCTTCCGTGACGTGATCTCCCGCGCCCGCCGCCGCCGCTGGTGTGGCTGCTACTATTTCCGCTGGCAGACGGCAACACGGCGGAGGTGATCTGCTTCGGCTCGGGTTGGTCGATGAGGTTTGCGGGCGGCTGCATGATGTTGAGCAATCCCCTGCCGATCTCGCTGCTAATACGCGGGATGTCCTCGCGATCTGCCCTGATGCGCACCTTAAACCGCTCAATCCTGAAGCCGCCGAGTTCCATTTCTATTTCCACTGCTCTCGCCATGAAGGGCTCTCCGAAAAAGAGAAAACCATAGTTACTGCCGTCCGCGGCGTGTATCCTTGCGCTTCAAAACGCGAATATGGCAATGCTAATGCCGTCAAGGCGACGGACCCATAAATTTCCCTAACATTCGTGCCATTCGGCACTTAAGGAACTGCCGAAGCAATAAGGCGTTGCGTGGCTCGCTGCCACATTGGCAGGACACTGAGCGACTCGCGCCAGCATCTGTCACTATGGCAGATGTAGGGGGAATTTGTGAATTAATGCACAATCTGTTGTGTGTATCGAAATGCGGAGCGTTGACTTCTTTGGCATTTCGCGGTCTCACCCGAGAGTAGGCCCCGAAGCCCAGGCCCGAGGTCCTAGCACGAAGAGTTCAACCCCGGCGGGTCGGAGTCCGGTCGCCCCGGTATGTGAGACGGAGTACAACCTCAACGACCTGCCAGTTACTTCTGCCACAACCCATGACCCCGCCGTGGACGTAGATCGCAAACGTGCAGAGGCCTGGGGCTTCCGTCGGCTCCACGGCCCTGGATTTCGCGCGGGCGCCAATCCAACTCTTAGGCGTCATCACGCGACAAAAGACCTGCCCCACTATGTTTGACATCCGAGCGGGTCCGCAGGACACTGAAGACTTCCTGCGAGCAGCCTTAAACAGTGTTTTGTCATGACAAGAGCGAAATGGGATAGGATCGCGCTGCTCGCGAGCATCGCGGGCTCGGCGTGTTCCGCGTGTTCACGCAAGCCCGAAGAGACGCCCCCTCCAGCATTGCCGCCGGAGGTGACGATCAGCAAGGTCGTGGAGCGGGCGGTGGTGGACTACGAAGAGTTCACCGGGCGCATGGATGCCGGGGAGACCGTCGAGGTCCGCGCTCGTGTGAGCGGCTACCTGAACGAGGTCCATTTTACCGACGGGCAAGAGGTGAAGGCGGGGACAGTTCTGTTTCAGATCGACCCGCGCACGTTCGAATCTGACGTCAAGAATACGGAGGGGCAAAAGGCGCAGTGGATTGCCAAGCGTGCCAAGGCCCAGGCTGATGTCACCCGTTATGAGGGGCTGGTCCCGACCGGAGCGGCGAGTGCACAGGACCTTGATAGCGCCCGGGCTGAGTTGGGCGAGGCGGTCGCCGCGATTCAGTCGTCGGAGGCCGCGATTGAGAGAGCCAAGCTCAACCTCGAGTTCTCGAAGATTGTCGCGCCGATCGACGGGGAAGTCGGCGAGGCGCTCATCACCAAAGGCAACCTGATTCAACCCGGCACCGGGGATGAGTCACTGCTCACCACCATTGTCTCGCTCGACCCGATCTACGTGTACTTCGACGTGGATGAGCGAACGATTCTGCGGTTCCGCGAGCGTCACAGGGCGGCACTGCCTGCCAACGAACCGCTTCCTACAGTGGAGCAGATGAAGATTCCGCTCCTGCTGGGCCTGGCCACTGAAGAAGACTTTCCGCACCGCGGCGTGATTGACTTTTCCAACAACCGCGTCGATCCCGCCACCGGGACGGTTCGGACCCGAGGGGCATTCGAGAACTCCAAGCGCACGTTCAAGCCGGGTTTTTTCGCCCGGGTTCGCGTGCCCATCAGCGATTCGTACCAGGCACTGTTGGTCTCCGAGGCGGCCATCGGAACGGACCAGGGTCAGAAGTTCGTCCTCGTGGTCAGTGACCAGAACGTGGTGGAGAAGCGGTTCGTGAAGACGGGACCCTTGCAGGATGACGGGTTGCGCGTGGTTATGTCCGGCTTGAAGTCCGGCGAATCGATTGTGGTCAACGGCGTTCAGCGGGCGCGGCCGGGCAAGCCGGTCACACCGCAGCGCGCCGAAATGCCAGTGGTGCAGGTCGGTGAGATCGCTCCTCAGCCGGCGGCCGTGTCGACGCAGAAGACGGGCCACTAAAAGGACCGCTTCATGATCCCGCAGTTTTTCATCGACCGGCCGATCTTTGCGTCGGTGCTTTCGATCGTGACCATCATTGTCGGAAGCGTGGCGCTTCTGGGTCTGCCCATCGCACAATATCCCGAAGTCGTTCCTCCGACCATTCAGGTTTCAGCCATGTATCCGGGGGCCAACGCCAAAGTCGTCGCGGACACGGTCGCGGCGCCGATCGAGCAGGAGGTCAATGGCGTCGAGAACATGCTGTACATGTTCTCCAAGTCTACCAACGACGGGCAGATGTACCTGGACGTCACGTTTAACGTAGGCGCCGATTTGAACATGGCACAGGTGCTGGTTCAGAATCGTGTGGCCATCGCCGAGGCCAAGTTGCCGGAAGACGTCAAGCGGCAGGGCGTCACCACGAAGAAGAAATCGCCGGCGATCCTCCTGTGCGTGAATCTCATCTCGCCGGATGAAAGGTATGACCAACTATACTTGAGCAACTATGCAACCATACAAGTGAAGGATGCGCTCGCTCGTCTGCCGGGAATCGGCGATGTGACTTTTCTTGGGGCTCGCGACTACAGCATGCGCGTCTGGCTCGATCCGGAGAAGCTCGCTTCGCAGAATCTGAGCGCAAGCGACGTCACCAAGGCGCTGCGCGAGCAAAATGTGCAGGTGGCCGCAGGACGTTTGGGGCAACCCCCCGCACCGGCTGGACAGGCATTCCAATTGACCATCAACACGCTCGGACGGTTGCTGGAGCCTGAGCAATTCGCAGACATCATTATCAAGACCGGCGAGAAGGGACAGGTGACACGGATCCGTGATGTCGGACGTACGGAGCTGGGGGCCAAGAATTACGACGTAAACAGCTTTCTTGACGATCAGCCGAGCATCACGCTTGCCGTGTTCCAGTTGCCCGGGTCCAACGCGTTGGCAACAGCCGAAGGCGTCAAGACGAAAATGGAGGAACTCAAAGCCCGGTTTCCGGAAGGGCTGGATTACAAGATCGTCTATGACACGACAGTGTTTGTGGACGAGTCGATTCACGAGGTCTACAAGACTCTAGTCGAAGCCTTCGTGCTTGTGTTCATCGTCGTCCTAGTGTTTCTCCAAAACTGGCGAGCCACCATTATTCCAATGGTTGCGGTGCCGGTTTCGCTGATTGGCACGCTTGCAATTATGGCAGGCATGGGTTTCTCGCTGAACAACCTGTCTCTGTTCGGTCTTGTGCTGGCCATTGGAATTGTGGTCGACGACGCTATTGTGGTCGTGGAAAGCGTCGAACTGAACATGGCTGCGGGCCTCGATCCGAAGGAAGCCACGCGAAAATCCATGAAGGAGGTTTCCGGCGCACTCATCGCCATCGCTTTGGTATTGTGTTCAGTCTTCGTTCCCACAGCGTTCATCGCCGGAATCAGCGGGCAGTTCTATCGCCAGTTCGCTCTCACCATCGCGGCGTCCACGGCGATTTCGGCATTCAACTCGCTGACGCTCAGTCCAGCGCTCTGCGCGATCCTGCTCAAGCCGCACGCCCACGGCGAGGGCGCCCATGCCCATCGTGAGGTGCTCCCGCGCCTGGGGATCGTGCTTCTCTTCGGTCTCGTGACGTATTTCCTCCTGCCCTCGTATCTCGCGCCGATGTTCGGGCTGGAAGCTTCGGTACATGGCGGCGGCCACGCACCGGAAGCGGGTCCGCATGCGACAAGCGGCCCGGCGCTCTGGGGCATGCGGGCGCTGGCGTTCGTGATTGGCGGTGTGCTTGGCTGGCTGCTCAGCGGCCTGGTGAACCGGTTGCTGGACGCGCTGTTCCGGGGGTTCAACTGGGCTTTTGACCGGGCCATCGGCGCTTACGGCTTTGCGGTAAAAGTGCTCTTGCGAGTGGCCGTCATCGTGCTCGCCGTTTACGGCGGGCTGATGTACATGACCTATCTCGGCTTCACCACGGTGCCGGTTGGCTTTATTCCGGAGCAAGACAAGGGTTATCTCGTCGTCAATGCCCAGCTTCCTGATGGTGCGAGCTTGGAGCGAACCGAGGCCGTCATCAGTCAATTGAGGGAGATTGCCAAGAAAACTCCTGGCGTGGCGCACACCATCGCAGTTCCCGGGTACTCCATTCTCAACTCAACGAATATTGCCAACGTAGGAGGCATATTTGTGATTCTTGAGCCGTTTGAGGAACGAAAGCATGATCCAATGCTCTCGGCACCGAAAGTGGCTGCAAATCTCAGGTCGGGATTTGGGGGCATTCAGGAGGCCGTCATCTCGTTGTTCGGCGCACCTCCGGTCGACGGCCTGGGCAACACAGGAGGCTTCAAGCTCCATCTTCAGGATCGCGCCGACACGGGCCTCACCGGGCTACAGGAAAGCGTGGACAATGTTGTATCCGCGGGTAACACCACGCCGGGCCTTCTGGGGCTGTTCAGCAGTTTCCGGGCGAATCAGCCGCAGATTTTCGTTGACCTCAACCGTTCACAGGCCAAGACTCAGGGGATCGCCTTGAACGACATTTTCGACACGCTTCAGGTCTACCTGGGTTCAGCGTACGCCAATGACTTCACTCGCTTCGGGCGCAACTGGCAGGTGAACGTGCAGGCGGAGCCGGAGTTCCGTTTGCAGCCGTCGGATATTGGCAAGCTGAAGGTGCGCAACGCCGCGGGGCAGATGGTTCCCATGGGCGCCCTCGTATCCGTAGAGGACACCAGCGGCCCGGCCATCGTAAACCACTACAACATGTATCCTTCTGCGGAGATCAACGGCGGCACAGCGCCCGGGGTTAGCTCGGGCCAAGGCATCAGCATGATGGAACAGCTCAGCGAAACCGAGCTGCCCCCCGGTATGGGCTACGAATGGACGGAACTCGCGTTGCAGCAGAAGCTCGCTGGGAACACCGCAATTTTTGTCTTTATCCTGGGTACGGTTTTCGTGTTCCTGGTGCTCTCCGCGCAGTACGAAAGCTGGTCGCTGCCCGTGTCGATCATCCTCATCGTTCCCATGTGCCTGTTCGCGGCGATTGGCGGCGTCTGGCTGGCGGGCATGGACAACAACATCTTCACCCAGATCGGCCTGGTGGTGCTGATCGGTCTGGCGGCCAAGAATGCGATCCTCATCGTTGAGTTCGCCAAGCAGCTCCAGGACCAAGGAAAGGGATTGACGGAAGCGACGATCGAGGCCAGCAAGCTTCGCCTGCGCCCGATTCTTATGACTTCGCTGGCCTTCGGGCTGGGCGTGCTGCCACTGGTGTTGGCCAAAGGCGCTGGCGCGGAGATGCGCGTGGCCCTGGGGTTCGCGGTGTTCAGCGGCATGGTCGGTGTGACGCTGTTCGGCATTTTCTTCACCCCCGTTTTCTATTCCACGATCCGGTGGCTCACCGGATCCAAGAAAGCCAGCCCGACTGCGGCAGCGCCGGCAGGAGAACATGCATGAGCATGCGTGAGCTGGGCTTTGGGGTCGCTCTAGTTTCTGCTTGTATTTCCGCGCTCAGCGGCTGCAAGGTTGGGCCTGATTACGTGCAACCTCGCGTTCCCTTCGCCTCGGAGTGGCTCGACCCGGCCACGCCGAAGCTGGAGAGGGGCGAGGAAGTTGTCACCCTCTGGTGGGAAATCCTCAATGACCCCGTCTTAAACAACCTGGTTGAGACGGCTTACCGCCAGAATCCTTCGCTCCACGCAGCGGGCGTGCGCGTTCTCGAAGCGCAGGCGCGTCGGGCCGTAGCATTCGGCCTGCTCTTCCCGCAGCAGCAGGAAGCGTTCGGAGACTACACCTGGAACCAGGTAAGCGAGAACGCGGGGGGCGTGACCTTGGACCCCAACCGTGCGCAGAACGTCGCCGGTGCCCTCACCAATCCGCTGGGGACGCTGGCCAGCGGCGTGATCGGCGGTCCCGGGATTGATAATACGTATCACAATTGGCAGATGGGCTTCGGCGCCGCCTGGGAGTTGGACGTATGGGGGCGCTACCGGCGCGGGATCGAAGCCGCCGACGCCCAGATTCTCGCGACCATCGCCAATTACGACGACGTCCTGGTCAGCCTTATCGCGGAGGTCGCGACCAATTACATATTACTGCGGTCGCTGGAAGAACAACTCGTCGTCACCCAAAGCAACGTGGCCATTCAGGGACGTGGCTTCGAGTTGGCCGAGACCAAATTCAAGGGCGGGATCACGACAGGCCTCGACGCTGCCCAGGCCTCTGCACTGCTTCACGACACCGAGGCCCAGGCCGTCGATCTGGAAACTCGGATTGCGCAGACAAAAAGCACGTTGTGCGTTCTGCTGGGGTTACCGCCGCAAGACCTGCGTGACCTCTTGGGTGATGGGCGTGGCATCCCCAGCGCTCCGGAGCAGATCGCTGTTGGAATTCCGGCCGACCTTTTGCGGCGGCGTCCTGACGTTCGTCGCGCGGAGCGCGTGCTCGCCGCACAGAGCGCGGTTATCGGCGTCGCTACCGCCGACCTCTACCCGAGCTTCTCGCTGGTGGGTGAATTGGGTTTGGCCGCCGAGCATTTCTCCGATCTGTGGCGCGGGAACAGCCTACAAGCATTCGCGGGTCCTTCCTTCCGCTGGGCGGTCCTTAATTACGGGCGTATTGAGAACAACATCCGTGTCCAGGACGCTGCGTTTCAAGCCCTCATCAGCGATTACGAAAGCGTCGTGCTTCGCGCCCAGGGCGAGGTCGAAAGCGCCATCGCCGGTTTTCTCGGGGCGCAAAGGCAGACCGCGGCCCTCGCGCAGAGCGTCGCTTCGGCCACCAGAGCGGTCGATCTCGCGGAGCAGCAGTACCGCGGCGGGATCGCGGACTACACCCGCGTTCTGAATACGCAGGAGTTTCTGACGGACGAGCAATCGCGTCTGGTGGCCACGCGCGGGGCAGTGGCCCTCAATCTCGTCGCTCTATATCGCGCCTTGGGCGGCGGCTGGGAGCTACGCGAGGGTCAGGACCTGGTTCCGGCGGAGATCAAGGAGAAGATGGAGGAGCGTACGAATTGGGGCGGCATGATTGACGCGGACCGCGCGCCGTAATCCGTCATGCGCGCCTTCTTCAACCGGCATCTCGACCCCGTCGACCGCCTGGGAGAGGTTCTCTTCGGGCTCATCATGGCCTTGGGCTTTACCGGCGCTGTGCGTCTCGGTCGAGAGGAGGCCGACAACCAGGCGCTGTTCATCGGCATCTTTGGCTGCAACCTCGCCTGGGCCGTCGTGGACGGCGTGATGTACGTCCTCACCCAGTTATTCGATCGGGGCCGCCAAGCCAGGGCGTTACGCGAAGTACTCAGCTCGCCCGACGAACACGCCGCCCTGCAACGTATCGGCGATGAAGTGGACAACCCCTTGCTGGCGTTGACGACCCCGGTGGAACTTGACCAATTACATCGTCGGATCCTGGAGCTTGTCCGCCGCAGCACCCCTGAACCACCGAGGGTGCGACGAGAAGACCTGCTGGGCGGAATGGCCGTGGGTCTGATCATTCTGTTCGCTACTCTGCCTGTCGTGGCGCCCTATCTGATAATGAGCAGTCCGACGCTCGCGGTTCGTATTTCTCATTGGATCGCCTTGACGGAGTTGTTCCTGCTGGGCGCGTGGTGGGGACGAATGGTGGGTGCAAGTCCGCTCCGGATTGCCGCCGGACTGACCCTGATCGGTGGGGTACTGGTGCTGATCACGATTCTGCTGGGCGGATAAAGAAGCATGAACCAGCTGCTAAAGGAAATCCGCCGCAATCCGCTCTTCTGGTTGTTGGTGTTTGTCCCGGCCGTGTTGATTCTCCATCAACTGAAGTCGGATGCGCACACCTTACTGTTCTTGCTTTCGATACTCGCCATCGTGCCCTTGGGGCGCTCAAGAATCGACTCGACCTCAGCGTGGGGATTGCCCTGGGGGAGTTCGTCGCAAATTGCGTTGTTCGTCGCGCCGGTGCTCGTGATCGTGAGCTACTTCGTCGGCCCCGCACCGATGGATTTGTACTTCTGGCCGGGCGCGGTCGTGATGGTGTTCATCGCCACCATGTCCGCGGCGCTCGTCACGACCAGCGGACGTTCGAAGTGGTTCGTCGGAGTCCTTGTACTGGCCGTGTATCTGGTTTTCGCCATGACGCTGTACCTGTTGCCGCCCCGCGCAGCGTGAGTGCGGAGCGTGCGATGGGTTATTGATCTCGAAAGGAATGTTCGAAATGAGGAAACCAAGAAAGCAAATTCTGGCAGCGCTGTCTTTGGGTCTTGCCATTCCGGCGTGTGCGACCTCCCGCTCAACCGCACCCCACCAAACGCAGACGGAGCGCGAAGCGATCGTAACCGTCACGGGCATCGACGTCCCCAACCGCCTGGTCACAATGAGGGATGTGTCCGGCGATCCGTTCACAGTACACGTGGACAAGTCGGTCGAGGGCTTCCCTCAGGCGAAGGTCGGCGATCGGGTCCGGGTTCGCTACACCGAATCGTTCGCCGTTCAACTGAAGAAGCCGGGAGAGCCGCAAACCGGGCTTAGCGTCTCGGAAGAAACTTCACGGCCCCAACCGGGCCAACCCTCCGGTCAGGCTGCGACCGAAGTCAAGGCCACGGTTACCATCGAAGCGGTACAACGTAAAGGCTCAGTGGTTACATTCACGGGGCCACGCGGCCGGCGAACCGTCCAGATTCTCGATCCGTCGCTACGCGAATATGTGAAGCAACTCCGAAAGGGCGACCTGGTGGATGTAACCTACAAAGAGGCCGTGGCGCTTTCTTTGGAACGCGTGTGACGTTGCTCGACGCCGTATCGCTTTGCGCCCGGAGTTGGTAGACTATGCTAAAACCGAAGGTCGAATTCGCTAGCGGGAGGAAATTCCATGAACCCACAAAAGCGCTCACGCGCGGTCCTGTACGCGGTCGCCATGCTGGCAACCTCGCCTCTGTTGACGTTAGCTCAAGCACCGGGCGGCGCTTCTGCCCCGTCGGATGGGGCGGCATTCAAACCGGAAGAACTGGAACAGTTGGTGGCGCCCATCGCGTTGCACCCCGATTCGCTCGTGGCGCAGATCCTCATGGCTTCCACCTACCCCATCGAGATCATCTACGCGGAGCGCTGGCTCAAGGCGAACAAGAACCTGCAAGGAGACGCCCTCGCCGCGGCGCTGGAAAAGGAGGACTGGGATGACAGCGTCAAGTCGCTGATCAATTTCCCGGACGTTGTTGCCATGATGAGCGAGAAGCTCGATTGGACCCAAAAACTCGGCGATGCCTTCCTGGCCCAACAGAAGCCCGTAATGGATGCGATTCAAAGGCTGCGCAAGAAAGCAAAGGAAAAAGGAAACCTCGAATCCAATGAGCAACAGAAGGTAATCGTTCAGCCGGCGGATACAACGACAACCACGACAACGACAGTGACGGAAACCTATATCATTGAGTCCACCAGCCCGGATGTCGTCTACGTGCCTACTTACAATCCGACGGTCGTCTACGGAGCATGGCCGTATCCGGCGTACCCTCCCTACTCCTATTACCCGCCCGGATACGTCGCGGGAGCGGCGATCTCGTTCGGCCTGGGTGTGGCTTGTGGTGCGGCATGGGGCGCATGGGGCAGCTGCAACTGGGGACATGGTGACATTGACATTGATCATCGATCATTCAATAGCACTCGGATCGACAACTCCCGCTCCGCCTCCAACGTCGGCAACCGCAATACCACTCGGCAAAGCGGTAGCGGCAAGTGGCAGCACGATGCGTCGCACCGCAAGGGCGCGTCTTACAGGGATCAGAACACAGCCAAAAAGTTTGGCGGAGAATCCACCAGGCAGGCAGCCCAGGCTCGAGATTCATTCCGCGGACGCAGTGACGCCGGTCGACAGGATCTGGCTCGCGGAGGAGCGGGGCAATCTCCGGGCGGAGCGGGCCGTGGCGGCGCTCCGGGCAGCTCGAACAGACCACAGGCAACAAATCGCCCGGCGGCGTCTGACCGCAGCGCCTCGGCGAATCGTGGAAGCTCATCGCAGCCAAACCGCGGCAGCCCATCGCAGGGAAACCGTACGGGCTCGGCCAGCGGTGGCGGCTCATCAGGAAATCGCGGCGGCGCTTTCGAAGGCGCGGGGCAGGGCGGGCAGGCTGCCCGGCAGGAGAGCAACCGTGGCCAGGCCAGCCGTTCGAGTTCCTCAGGGTCAGGCAGCCGCAGTTCAGCCTCCCGCGGTGGTGGCGGATCTCGAAGTGGTGGCGGCGGTCGGGGCGGAGGTGCGCCCCGTGGAGGAGGAGGAGGCGGCGGCCGTCGGGGCCCCGGGTACGAAGTTCTTATTTATTAACTTGAAGGTCGTTTCTATGAGGTGGTTGAGAATGGAAAAACGGCAGTCAGTTCAGTCTTCCGAACAACGTGGATCGATCCCCTTCGCATTTTCATTGATCGTCGCGGCAAGCCTTTTCATTACCGGGTGCAGCCTGCGGCAAGAACGGTTTTCTTCGCCGGAGGAAGCGGTCGGCGCGTTGATCGAGGCTTCGAAAGCTGAGCAGTCCGACGTGGTACGTCGCATTCTGGGTAGAGGCGCGGATGAAGTCCTTTCCTCAGGAGATGAAGTTGCCGATCGTCAGGCGCGGGACAAGTTTCTTCAAGCCTACGACGAGAAGAATGCCCTGGCGGAAGAAGCCGACGGGAGCATGACCTTGCAAGTCGGCAAAGAGGACTGGCCGATGCCCATCCCCATCGTGAAGAGTTTAGGCTCGTGGCGTTTCGACACTCGCCGCGGCAAGGAGGAGATCCTCAATCGCCGGATAGGGAAAAACGAACTGTCCGTTCAGCAAGTCTGCCTCGCCTTTGTGGATGCTCAGCATGAGTACATGGAGGTGGATCGCAACGGGGACGGCATTCCCGAATATGCCAAGAAGCTCATCAGCGATCCCGGCCAGAAAAATGGCCTTTATTGGCAAACCGACGCCGGCGAGCCCCCAAGCCCGCTCGGACCGCTCGTGGTCGAAGCCGCACAAGAAGGCTACGGCGGCGCGCAGAACGAAAGCGGTGAGCGTCGCCCATACCACGGCTACTACTTCATGCTCCTGAAATCGCAGAGTCCAAACGCCCCTGGCGGCGCCCGCGACTACGTCGTGAACGGCAGAATGACGGAAGGATTTGCGGTTGTGGCTTGGCCCGCCGAGTACGGCAACTCGGGAGTGATGACTTTCCTGGTGAGTCATCATGGAATCGTGTACGAACGCAACCTCGGCTGGCGCACGGCGAGCATCGCGAGCGCGATGACGGCGTTCGATCCCGGTCCCGACTGGAGCGTTGAATGACACCTGGATGTTCTGTTGAGAGGACGCACGCGGCCTGGATCGTTTCATGCGTCGCGCTCGTCGCGGCGAGCGGCTGCGCGACCAAGGGCCGCACCGGCGCTCTGGCCGGCAGCGGCGTGGGGGCACTCATCGGGCAGGCCGTGGGACGCGATACCGAAGCCACCCTGATCGGGGCCGCCGTCGGAACCGGCATCGGCTACATCATCGGCAACGAAATGGACAAGGACGAAGCCAAGAAGCTGCATTACGACGGCCGCGTGCCGGACAACGCTCCCTTGGCGGGAACAAGTTGGAAAGTCATGAGTTTAGTGACCGACGAACCGCTGCCCCATCGCGCGATGGTCCTGGAATTTCGCAATGACGGCCGGGTCATCACTACCCGAACTCTCCCCGATGGAAGTGTCGAACGCGCGGACGAGACTTACCGCGTCGTCGGAAGCACTCTGATCGTGAACAAACCAGGGTACCTCGTGAACGCCAACTACCGGATCGACGGCCGCGAGATGATCGTGGATGCACCGAAGTTCCGCGCCGTGTTGGCGCGGTTATAGCGGCACCGGGGAATCCGCCCAACGCACTGAAATCTATCCAATCAGTTGCAAAGCGGCTTTCTCATCGGCCGCGAACTTGAAGAGTTTCGTCAGTTTGGTGATTTCAAAGACCTGCATAAGCTCCTTCCGCAGGCCGCAGATGATCAGCATCCCTTTGATGCCACTTGACTTCTTTTGCAGATTGATGAAAACGCTGATGGCTGCCGAGGCGAGAAACTGCACTTTTGTGCAGTCCACAATCAGTTTCTTGCGATCCATCTGATCGACCAGGCGGTAAAGCTCCTGGCCGAGGGCGTCAAGCTGATGCGACTCGAGCAGCCGCGCTTCCTGAAGCGTCACGATGGTCACGTCTCCGATTTTCTGAATGAGCACATTGGCCGTGGAACCCATTCAATACCGCTCCTTGACAAATCGTCGTTTGGCGATCGAACGGCTATCGTCGTAGGCCCCCGCCTTCGAGCGCTTCGGGAGCCTGACCTTCTCGTGTTTGACCTTCTTGTAGGGAATCAGGCTCAGGAAATGAGCTATGCAGTTCAGCCGGGCGCGTCGTTTGTCGTCGGAGGGGACGATATACCAGGGAGCCCACTTTGTATCCGTCGCCTGGAGCATCAGGTCGCGGGCCCGCGAGTACTTGTACCACTTCTCTCGCGAGGGCAGGTCCATGTTGCTAAGCTTCCACTGCCGCATCGGATCGGCGATGCGCGCTTCAAACCGTCGCTTCTGCTCATCGTTGCTCACCTCCAGCCAGTACTTGATCAGCTGAACGCCGCCGCCGACGAAGTGCTTTTCGAGGATCGGGCACAGCTCGAGGAACCGCCGATGTTGTTCGTTGGTGCAGAAACCCATGACGTACTCGACTCCGGCGCGGTTGTACCAGCTTCGATCAAAGATCACGACCTCGCCGGCCGCGGGAAAGTGGGCGATGTAGCGTTGCAGATAGAGTTGGCTTTTTTCCCGGTCGCTAGGCGCAGGCAGGGCCACGACTCGGAACACACGCGGGCTGACCCGCTCCACCAGCCGCCGGATCAGCCCTCCCTTGCCCGCCGCGTCGCGGCCCTCGAAGACCACGACAATCCGCGCTCCCGTCTGCCTGACCCACTCCTGAAGCCTGCACAATTCGAGTTGTAATTCTTGCAGCTCGCGCTCGTAATCTTTTCGGCTTAGTTGGTCCGCCTTTTTTGGTTCATTTTTCATCGCTCTTCTTCTCCCATCGGATGCTCCAGCCGAAAAGCTTCGACTGCGGCATGTACGGACGGATAGTAATTCGCCGCGCCCAACTGGCCTGCAAGACCGATCCGCTCGAGCTTCTCCCGCAGCGGCCGGTTGGCCCGCGCGATTTTCAGGGCGATCCCCTTCTCTTGCAGCTCGTTCACCAACCGCGCTAGGGCCTCGGCCGCGGTCACGTCGATCTCCCACACCGCCTGCATGTCCACCAAAAACCACCGTACGGGTGTGGGACTGCTTTGAATGAGTTCTCGCACGCGCTGAACGAAGTGCTCCGCGTTTGCGAAGAACAGGAGTGAGTAGAAACGATAGGCGATCATTCCAGGCACCGTCTGTCCGTCGGGCGATTCACCGAGATCATGGAATCGGCCTGTTCCCGGCGCTTCGCAGAGAACCGCGTCCAGAGGGCGAGCCAGTCGTGCCAATAGATAGACCAATGATATCATTACGCCGATGATAATGCCAGGTACCACGCCAACCACCAGCACACCGAGAGTGACCACCAGCGCCAGCCCAAACCCCAGCGGGCTGACTTTGAGGAGGATGCGATACTCGTGCGGCTCGATCAGGTGCGTGCCTGCGAAGATGAGGATCGCAGCCAGCGCCACGGTGGGAAGCTCGCGTAGCAGAGGTGTGAGGAACAAGAGAAATAACGTCAATGCCCCCGCGGCCACCAGACTGACCAGCTGCGATTTTCCGCCCATCGAGTCGCTTACCAGTGTGCGCGACTGGCTTGCGCCAACGGAGAAGCCTTGAAACAACCCGGCCGCGACGTTGGCGGCGGCCAGCGCCGTGAGTTCCTGGTTCGCTCGGACTTCGTAGCCGTTCTTGGCCGCAAACGCCCGCGCAAGCAGAATCCCCTGCGGGAAAGTGAGCATCGCGATGCCCACGGCCGCGGGGATCAGTTCACGGACATCGCTTAGCGTAACCAGCGGAAGCCGAAAGCCCGGCAACCCTTGCGGTATATCACCGACCACCCGAACCCCACGTTCGCTGAGCCCAAAAACCACGGAAAGGAGAAGCGCAACCACCGATACGACCAACGGACCCGGTACACGGCGTGCGAATTTCCGCAACACCGCCAAGGTCGCGATCAATCCTACACCTAGGGAGAGAGCGGTGCGCCTCCCCGATTCGTCCGAGGACTTCCACGACGCAGTCTTTTGAGGCGTCCACAACGAAAAAGGCACGAGTCGCTAAACTCCTGCCTTAGCGTCACTTAGGTTCAAAAGCGGGCGACCGGATTCGAACCGGCGACGTCCAGCTTGGGAACCACCCTTTGACTTTTTCCGAAAAGCTCGGAAAGCCTTTATTTACAGCAGTTTATCGATATGCGGCGTTTTCGCAAATCGT